>Ga0114979_10000303_pt1 | contig 32588 bp, 30 predicted proteins | sample S_140625_EF_Meta_FD_87315 | JGI IMG/M metagenome (GOLD analysis project Ga0114979, IMG submission 87315) | Freshwater microbial communities from Lake Simoncouche, Canada to study carbon cycling - S_140625_EF_MetaG | ecosystem: Environmental > Aquatic > Freshwater > Lake | place: Lake...
CGCCCAGATCCCCTCCTCCCGCGTGGCTGAACTGGTCGGACTGGCTCAGGCTTGCCACCTCCCCCAGGCCTTTATCGACGCCATTTCACCTCCCTAGCATGGCCCTTAATAGCTACTCAATTCCTAACCTGATTCAGGGCATCAGCCAGCAGTCGGACGCCCAGCGCGATCCGACGCAGGGAGAACGGCAGGTCAACGGTTATTCATCTGCAGCCGACGGCTTGCGCAAGCGGGCGGGGACCAGCGTGCTCAAGCAGGTCAGCACGGCATCGCTGGGAAATGTGTTCTTTCACGCGATCCTCAGGGACTCAGCTGAAAAATATCTGGTGGCCATTGGGTCCAGCGCAATCAGAGTGTTTGACCTGGACGGCAACGAAAAGACCGTTTCCGCCCCCTCCGGCTACACCTACCTTTCCACCGCCAGCAATCCGGCCACAGACATCAGGGCCGCCAGCATTGCCGACTTCACCTTCATTTCCAACGTCAAACGGGCGCCGGCGATGGCCACCACGCTGGCCCCAGCCACGGCCCGGCCTGCCACCAATGAGGCCCTGGTGTGGGTGCGGGCGGCCAACTACGGCCAGACCTACCGGGTATCCGTGAATGGCACGGTGACCACCATCACGACGTCGGTGCAGCCCGTCACCACCAGCGGGACCACGACCACCGAGAACCGCATCAGCACCGCTGACATCGCGGAGCAGATCAAGACCGGCCTGGCTGGAGTGTCCGGCGTCTCGATCACCCGCGAAGGATCGGTCCTGTATCTGACATCTGCCAACCCCATCACGGTGGCCGCCACCGATGCCCGGGCCAACTCGGACATCACGGCCATCACCAGCAGCGTGCAGGCCTTCACCGACCTGCCGGCCATCGCCCCCCGTGGCTACCAGGTGGAGATCGTCGGGGACCCGGGCAACCAATTTGACGGCTACTACGTCTCCTTTGTCCCCCGAGGGGCAACGGCATCCTTTGGCGAGGGGGCTTGGGAAGAATGTGTGGGCCCTGGGATGCCCTTCCGGCTTGACGCCAGCACCATGCCCCATCTGCTGGTCCGGCTGGCCAGCGGGTCCTTTTACTTTGGCCCGGCCAACGGCACCACCCAAGGGAGCACGAAGATCCCGGCCTGGGGGGAGCGCACGGCCGGCGATTACGACACCGCACCGGACCCCAGCTTCATTGGCTATCCGATCCAGGACATCTTCATTCACCGCAACCGGCTGGGGTTCCTATCCGACGAGAACCAGATCCTGAGCAGGGCCAAGAGCTTCTTTGATTTTTTCCCCGAGACCGTGACGACGGTGCTCGACAGCGACCCAATCGACCTGGCGGCCAGCAGCAACAAGGTCAGCGTGTTGCGTCATGCCGTCTCCAGCCAGGACGAGCTGATCCTGTGGAGCGATCAGTTGCAGTTCAGGTCCGCATCCGGGGGGCAGTCGCTGACCCCCTCGACCGCCACCATCAGCCAGCTCACGGCCTTTGAATGCGACTCTGCCGTGGCCCCGTTGCAGGTGGCCGGGGGGATTGTGTTTGCCCAGAGCAATGGCGCCTGGACCCAGTTCCGAGAGTTCGCCCTGAGGGGGGTGGGTACTGCGCTCACCGGGGCCGCGCCATCCATCACCGACCATGTGCCCACCTACATCCCCGCCGGCATCCGACAACTGGCGGCCAACGACACCGCCGGAATCTGGTTTGCAATTACGGGCACCAGCAACCGGATCTACGTCTACAAGTACGCCGATCGGGGCACGGCAGTCGGCGTCGAACGGGTGCAGCGCAGTTGGTCCTACTGGGAGGTGGCGGCCGGCAAGGTCTTGGCAATCCAGGTTGTGACCGAAACCCTGTACCTGCTGATTGAGTATCCCAACGGGACCGTGTGGCTGGAAAAGATGCCGGTGTCAGATCGGTTGACCACCGACGCCCTGACCACCCTGCTGCTGGATCGGGCCATCACCACCACCACGGCCACCCCGGCATCAGTGCGGGTGGCAAACGGCAGTTACAACAGCACCACCAACACCACGACCTGGACCCTGGGCTATGTCACCCAGGCAGCGACCGAGGCATGGAGCTTCTATGGCTCCGGGCAGAACGGGGGCAAACTGCTGGGGCGGGTGGCGGCCGGCGTCAGCCAAATCACGGCCAGCGGCGATTGGCGGGGCAAGGACATCGTTTTTGGCCAGCCGTTTGAGTTCCGGTATCGGTTCAGCAGGTTCAAGGTCATGGCTGACGCTGGCTCCGGGAAGGTGGCCAGCAACGTGGCCCGCACCCAGCTCAGGCACGTCAAGCTGCGGTATCACGACAGCTCCTATTTCAGGGTGGAGGTCACGCCCGAGCGCCGGGAAACTGCCGACTATGTGTTTGATGGCTGGGTGCTGGGGACGCGCAACAGCCAGATTGGCAGCGCCCTGGGCCAGGGCCTGGACATTGAGGACCGCAGCCTGTTCGAGGGGGTGTTCTCGATCCCGATTGGCGCCCGTGGGGAAACCTGCAAGGTGGAAATCATCAACGGCACCCCGAACCCGTGCATGTTCAGCGGCCTGGACTGGATCGCCCAAGTCACCATTCGCACCCAGCCACTTCAATGATCAGGTTGTGCGAGGCAACGCCTGAGCGGGTCGAGGCGGTGGCGGCCAACTTGCGCCACAGCGACGAAATCGAGTGCCGGTACGCCTACGGCATCAGCGGCGCCGAAGCCCTGAGGGAGGCGGTGAAGGCATCGGCGATTGTTCATTCCATCTGTGGGGAACAAGACCGGCCCATGGGGGTTTGCGGTCTCAATGGCACGATCGTCTGGCTGCTGGCAACCGATGAGTTGACGGCAACACCGGAGCGGCGGCGGGCCCTGGCGCTGCAGGGGCGGCGATGGATCAACAAGCTGCTGGGGGACAAGGAGGCAGCGGGCCAGTTTCCAATGGTGGAGAACTGGGTCTTTGCAAACAACGTAGAATCGCTGCAATGGTTGAGAGCCATGGGCTTCACAATCGAGCTACCTGAACCCATCGGCCCCTGCGCTCAACTGTTCCGTCAGGCTTGGAGGGTGTTGTAATGCCATTTGATCCAATTTCACTAGGTATTGCAGCAGTCAACACGGGCTTTAGCCTGTTCGCTGGTGCGCAGCAAAACAAAGCGCAGCAACAGGAATACAGGAATCAGCGGTCTTATCAGGAAGCAACAAATAAGTTTGCGCAATGGCAGGCGCAGCTTAACTATAAGTTTCAAAACGCCAATTCCCAACAGCAGTATTGGCAGGCCACGCTGCAGCACAACCAGCAACTGGCCTATGTCCACCAGTTGCAGAATTACGAGCTGGCCAAGCAGTCAGTTCAGGCTGACCTGGTGGCGAACACCCGCGCCGCCGCTGGAGCGGAGTTTGTCGGCAACTCGGAAGCCATGGCGGCCCAGTTCCAGGAGGCAGCCATGCAAGACCTGGTGGCCCAGCAGCAGTATCACTGGCGGGCACTGCAGGCCCGGTCATCGGTGCAGGCCATGGATCAGCAGGGCCAGTCGGTGGATCGCTTGATCAACAACTACGCCAAGCAGGCCGGGGATTACGACTCGATTGCTGCCATCAACCGGGGGCTGCAGAACCGGCAGTACACCCGCCAGCAGGCCGCATCCATCGGCCGGTATCTGAGCCAGTGGAACAGCCAGAGCTTTTACGAGCCGACCAGCTACATCGAGCCGATGGCGCCGTTTGTTCCCCTGCCGGCATTGATGATGCCATCGGCGCCGTCGATGACGGGGGCGGCGCCGGGCGGGTCAGCCCAGTGGGTCCAGGCCGGCACCAGTCTCCTGGGGGGCATCGGCACCTACATGCAGAGCCAGCAGGGCATGAAGCAGGCGGCCCAGGCCGGCCTGGGTGAAGCTGCGGGGGCCTACTGATGGCTGAATCCAACCTGCCCCTTGGCCAGATCAACCCGGCGGCCCGGCCCGTCTCCGATTTCGTGCGGCCGGCCCAAGTGCAGCTTGCTGCCCCGGTGGCACCGCCAGGGATGCCCGCGCTGCCAGGGTCCACCCTGCTGCAGGGGCCCAGCATGGCAAGCGTTGCTGGGGTCAATCGGTCGCAACAACTGGCGGACGTCCTGGCCCCGTTCTCCCGGACGCTGACCGCAACCCTGCAGCAGGGGGCAGAAATGGGGGCGGCATCGGCGGCCCGGAGGGGCCAGCGGCAGGCCTACGCCGAGGCCCAGAACGCCAGCCTGCAGGCCTTGAGCACGGCCGACCGGACCAACGAGGCCGGCGGCTACGACTATGCGGCAGCCAACCGGAAGCTGGCGGCCAAGGACCCCGAGGGCGGGTTCCTGATGGACCTGCTCAACCCCTACCGGCAGATGGGGGTGCAGCGCGGCCTGTCGAAGCTGGCGGGCATGGAGGTAGAGCACGCCATGGATGCGGCTTACGGCCAAAACTCTCAGGCCATCCTGGAAGCGGGCGACCAAGGGCCCGCGATGCTGAAGCGGATGCAGGCCCAAGTGACAGCGCAGCTGACTCAGAAGTATGCGCTGGACGAAACGACCCCTGGATTCCTGAATCACACGCTGCCAAAAATCAATGCAGCAACGGAAAAGGTATCAAATAAGGCCCTGAAAGACAGGGTTGAATATCAGAAGGGCTATCTCCCCCCTGTTGCGGCTGGGTTGATTTCGGCACTATGGCAAGATTTCAGGGCCCAGCGGTTGCGCAAGGATCCGCAGCTAATCATTGGCAATCAGACCATCAAGAACGATGACACCCCGGAAAACAGGAAGGCGATTGACGCAGCGCTTTACAGCCAAGCTGAGGCAATCTTAGACAGCTATTCTGCACAAATGGGGCTCACTGGTGAGCCTACATACTTAGGGAAAAAAGTAGCCGAAATCCTGTTTGCTAATGCAGATTCAAATAGCGTTGAAGATCCGCAATTCAAAAAGTTTGCCAAAGGAATTAGGACGGGCCCAGCGATTGTGGTCAACCCGGCAACGGGCGAGAAAGAGCGCATGACGCTTGGGGCCTTGTATAGCCAAGAAAGCGTGGATAGCGAAATGAAATATGGAGCTTATGCGTTTCAACAGCAGCAGCGTGAGCAGCAACAGCAGATTGAAACTGCGCAAGATCTGGCATTGGACGGCAGGCCGGCAAGCCCAGGCAGGCCAGAGCTGCCAAGCCTTTTACGGACTCCTTTTAATGACCCAGCAGCGCAACAGGCGCTAGTCGAAGAGCATTACAAAGCATGGCAATTAGAGCATCCTGGCGGGTCAAAGACTAAATTCCTAGAAGCCTTAAACAAAGTGCGGGGGATTGTCAAGGATATTCCCGGCTACGACTATCCGGCTAACGGCGTTGCTGATTTGTTTAACGATATGCGTGGTCGCTATGGTGATGATTGGGATCCGAAGCAGGCTGCGAGAGAATACAATGAGGCCAGGCAAACCCTAATCAATCCCAAGGATCTTGGCGCGGCAGACCGTGAATTTGACAATCTCCGCAGGCAGAAGAATAGCGAAAATGGAACGCTATTTCGTGGGACCGTTAATCGAATTGTGCAGGACGAGGTGACTGCTGCCCTTAACCGTGAATACGGAACTGGCAACGAAGCATCAATTTCGGGAATGGGGATGGTTGCGCTGAAGGCTGCTAGCGCAAACAGGGCCGCCGCAAGGGCCAACCTCAACAAGGCCCTTTACCCCTACGTCAACGCTGCCATCAATGCGGCAGCAGCAAAGGAAAAGGCATCGCTGAGCGAGGCGCAGACAATGCAGATTGCTCAAGATGCCGTGAGGCAATACGGCACCCTGAGCGAGACCAGCAAGGCCGCCTACAAAACCCTGTTCCCCGGCGGCCGGGTCAGCGGCGCCCCATCGGTTCCTGGCACCATGGCGACGCCAGCGGGCCCAGCAGCCCCTGGGGCCACCGGCAAGCCTGCCCAGGCGGCGCCAGCGACCTATGGCGTCCAGCAGCTTGACAACTTCCCGAAACGCCAGCAGCGCCTGCTGAACTGGCAGAACGAAACGATCCTGAACCGGGAGGGCATCCAGACCGAATTGACGCGGCTGCAGGCCGGGCAGGGCTTCTCGCCCCAGCTCAAGCGGGCCGCCATGGATGGCAGGGCCCGGACACCGGCCGAGTTTCTGGAAGGGCAGATGAAGCGCTACGGCATGACGATCACCCCTAGAGCCATGAAGCACTTTCAGGAGATCAGCAGCGCCGAGACGACCCCCCTGCGGTATGTCTCCACGCTGACCAATGCCGTCTATCCATCGGTGGCCAGGGCCTCGCGGTGGGCGCTTGATGCGATCACCGGCACCCAGCCTTCAATCGCGGCCGAGATGCCGGCCGGCGGGGCGCCCGTGGCACCGCAGCGGTTGATTGCTTTTAACCCGTATCGGCGGCCGGCGGCCAGCTATGGGGGCGGGAGTCGCATGGGTGGATCAGTTCAGCAGCAAGCGATGCAACTAATCAGGCAGTTTGAAGGCTTCAGGACGGGTGCTTACTGGGACGTAAACGCCTATCGGGCTGGCTATGGCAGCGATACAACCACAGACGCGTCGGGCCGTATTTCAAGGGTGAGTCAATCAACCCGAGTGACAAAAGAAATGGCGGAGCGAGATCTATTGCGTCGATCATCTGAATTTTTGTCAGTCGCTCAACGGCAGGTTGGCAGCAGATTTTCAACACTTAACAGCGCGACAAAGGCAGCGCTGGCTTCAGTCACCTACAACTACGGCAGCTTGCCGGCCACTGTTGTCGCAGCGGCCAGGACGGGCGACATACGTCGCATCAGCAACGCAATCGAAGCGCTGCAACATGACGACAACGGGGTCAATGCCAGCAGGCGAATACAAGAAGCGGCCGTTGTCCGCCAATCCATCACAGGGAGGAATTGATCAATGCCACAACAAGTTGACTTTGTGAATGGAAAGGTCGTCATCACCGGCGACGACACGGCCCACGATCACACTCCGATGCCGGACGCCCCGGCGGCCCCTGCCCCCAAGGCCAAGCCAAAGTCAAAGCCGAAGCCAAAGGGTAAAGCTGCCCCCCCGAAGCCGTGGTGGGATCCCATTACCCATGCCATCGTCAACGAGGCCAAGTTTGTCGGCAAGACGATCCAGAGCCTGGAAGCCACGCAGAAAGGCGGGCCGACAAAGCCTGGCCTAATGAACCTTGTGGATGCCGTCAATCCCATTGGCGGCGCACTGCGCCAAGCGGGACGTCTGTCGCCAACTGTCCGCCAGGTGACGGCAGCTGCCACCTATGGCGCCGCGCAAACGGTCGGCGAAGGCATCATTTCCATTGGCCAGCACATGTTTAAGGGCGCAAAATTTGCCGACCCGAAGGCATCGCGCCCCGGCCAGTTCCTGAATGCCATAACCCGTGCGGGCTATGCCGCCCAGGGCGCCAAGCAGCCCGAGGACCTGACCGAGCCGCAGCGCGGCATCATTGACACCCCAGCCCGGATGCTGGGGGCGGAGGTTGGCACGGCCATCCTGACCCCGGAGCTGAAGCTGTTTCAAGGCGCCAGCATGGTCAGCAAAGGCCTGCGCCTGGGCACCCGGCTGGGCGTGGCGCACGGCATCAGCGCTTTTACCCAGGACTCCACCCTGGGCAACCCGGCCAACATGGTCGAGGCCGCGACGGGGAAGAAGGTTCCCTTTGCCGTGGATCCCCTCAAAGACGACCGGGTGACGGCCGGCGCAAAGTCGTTCCTTCCCAACCTGCTTGTTGGTGAAGGGATTGGCATAACGGCTGGGCTTGCTGGTCGTGCAATCGGTGGTGCGGCTGGCAAACTTGGCGACCAGTTCCCCAACATCGCCAGGCAACGGCGGGCGCGGCGGGCCAACACCGAACACACCACGGCCAATGAAGCGGTAAAGGCCACGGGCCTGGTGGAGGACGTGAACGGCCAGCAGCAGTTCACCAATGCAGCCAGAGCCAAGCCGGCACCGATGCCGATGACGGTGGACGAGAGGACAGCGCAGATCCTGGATCGGTTTGGCCCCCCGGGCAAGCCGGCAGATGGGGCGCCAGCAGCTCCCGCTGCGCAAGCAACTGAGTACGCCCTGCCTCCCCCTCCCCCTCCCCCGCCGGCGACGCCACTGCCAAGGGAAATTCCATCTCAGGAAATGGCGCCAGGCGGGCCTGTCCTGAATCCCGACGCACCACTGGGCCAGGCGGACCCCACTGTTGATCCATGGTTTTCCAGTGATCCGGTTGCCCCTTCTCAGCCGCCGGCCCAGCCCGCCCCCACCCCACCCGTCAAGGATCCCTTACAAGTTGCCGAGCAGGTCCCGCCCCCTCCGGTGGACCCTGCCGAGGAGTTCTTCAACAACGGCCATCTTCCCGAGATTGCCGATGTCAAAAAAACCCTGGAGGGCATGAGCCAGCTCGAGCTGAAGGCCGCCGCAGTTGCCGCTGACAACGGCGGATCCGTGCTGGAGCACATCGACGCCATCACGGCATCAAGGCCGGCGTTGCGCATCAGGCCCGAGGTCAGCGAGGACGCGACCGGGATGCCGACCGCCAACCTTGCCGATATTTACATTACTGGCATTGCCAATTTAGAGCCATGGATCAAGCAGTTTGACAAGATCCCATCCGAAACATTGCATGAGCTGGCCCACCCAGAAGCCAGCCCGCGCCTGTTTGATCTGATCCATGCTTCCACCGGCCGCGATTGGGAGGCATTCACCCGGCCAGACATAATCAATGGAATCCAAGAACTATCGGCCCAGGGATTAACAATCCTTCCCAATAGGCTGAAGGGCGATGTCACCCTGAGGCCAACCAATTCAATTATTGCAAGGCCAAGAGAATTTCAATACAAAGAAAATGTAAATGCTAAAGGGGAGCAAATTGGTCACTCCCTATCAGGAATTGATAAATGGAATCCTAATATGGAAGGTGTTTTAGATGTCTACTCGGATCCGGTCACTGGCGAGGTAGCAGTGGTAAATGGTCACAACCGTCGGGCGTTAGCGGAACGGTTAGGCGTCCCATCCCTGATGACCAAAGAAGTTGATGCCACAACAATCCCCGGCGCCAGGGCTGAAGGTGCATTAGCCAACATTGCGCAAGGAGCTGGAACAGCTTTTGATGCCGCCAAGTTTATTAGAGAGTCAAAAATTGAAGATCCAGCACAGCTTTCTGCGGCTGGTATCCCAACTGACAGAGGCTTTGGCAAACAAGGCTTAGCCCTTAGCAAGCTGCCGTCAAACATTTTTCAAGATGCCGTCAATAACACCCACGAGATAGATCTTGGCCGATTTGTAGATTTAGGTGCATCTGGCCTTGATGAACCTGGAATGCGTAGCGCCTATAAATACTTAGTAAACAAACCAAAAATGCAGGCAGGTCGTTTTAAGGAAGTCATTGACCTAACAAAAGCTCAGCCAACTGTTGTAGCAGTGCCACAAGATGGGCAAACGACCATACTTGAAGCAGAGTACATAAATACGGTCGAAAACTTAACGAAACTTGCTGACACGGTTCGTAGGGGGCTGGGCAAAGAAAAACGAATTTTTAGCCACAGCGCTAAACACGCTGACCTTCTGGGAGAAACAGGCGTCGCGTCAGTCAACACTGCAACCGCCGGAGAATTGGTAAATGACGCCACACATGCGCTGGCATTGTTTGACAAGTTTAAGTACGCCAGTGGCCCAATGGGCGACATTCTCAAGGCAGGCGCTGAACGAATTGCCAAAGGGGAAAACGCGGAATTTGTTACAAAGCAAATTCAGAAAGACATTGTCAACAGCATTGAAACAGTGCTGAACGAAGTGGGCCTGAAGACTCCTGGCCGCCCCGCTGCCCCGGCCCCCGCGGCTGCGATCACCCCCGAGGTCTTGCCGCCCGAGCCAACTCGGGCAGACCTTGAACAGCATCTGCTGAATCACGCCACGGCCGACGGCGAGGTGCGGCCCACGGAAACCGGGCCCGTGGCAGTGCCGGAAGGCCTAGGCGGCGACTGGGGCAACATGCAGCACGAACACGCCCTGGGGGCTGACTTCTACTCCCAGGACACCATGGCGGCGCATGATGCAAAGAAGGCCATGCGCGAGGCCGAGGGGTACGACATGAAGCCGTGGGAGGAGCGAAGGCAAGAAAGCGGTGTGGAAGAGGAATGGCTGGCCCCGGCTCCCGATGCCATCACCCCCGAAGTCATGCCCCCCGAGGCACCAAAGAAACGCCTCTCGGAAACGATGCGGGAGACACTGAGGGCCATGGCCGAAAGCGACGCCAAGATATTTAGGGAAGTGGGCAACATGCTTGGCGAGATACGGGACATGGTGGGAGACGCCCCGGTGGAGCAGGGCGCCAAGTCGCCCGGATTGCCCGCCCCCGCCAGAAAGGCCCTGGTCGCGTCCCAGGTCAGCAATGCTCCGCCGTTCGTCCTGCCCCAGGAGCTGAGCAAGGCGGCCCCGCGCTACGGCAACAAGCAGCTCCAGTTCGAGTCGGACCTGGACCGCACGGCCTACATGCTGGCCAGCGATCGAACCAAGGGTGCATCCAAGGCTGCCGAGAAGTACCGCGAGGCCCTGGCCGCCGCCGGCTTCAACGTGGATCAGGTTGCCGCCCATGGCGCCCTGGTGAAGAAGGCCGTCAAGGATGGGGTCAAGGAGACTGATGGCACCACTGCCGTTATTCCGGTGCAACCATTTGGTGGTGACACCCCACGGCTGCCCCTGCCCGAGCAGGGCCGCAAGGCCAGTAAAGCCAAGCAACAGATCACTGATCTCAAGAACAAACTCAACGAAGGAGGCTGCGGACTGTGACCAACTGCGACGAACTGCAACAGCGATTGGCCGCAGCAGAGGCTGAGCTGAGAAAGATCCAGGGCGAGATGGCCCAAACCCAGCGGGTCAGCAACCTGCTCAACGATGGCCCCGGCGACGATGCCTCCAAGATCTGGCGGAACTTCGTCGGTGTCGCTGACTCCGAGGGGGTGAGAGCTGCAGTGGATCGGTCCCTGGGGGCACGCGAAACCCCGGTGGGGGCGGACGGCCGCTTTACCAACTTCGCCCAGCTTGCTGACCGCTTCGACGATGTGCAGGCCGCCGAAACCGGGGCATTCACCGAGGCCTTGTTGGGCAACTGGGAAACCAATGCAGGCAGCGACTATGCGTTCGTCACGGCAACCACCACCCCGGAGCAGTTTGCCGGATGGGTGGCCCGTGGCTTCCAGGATTACGGCGTCAAATATGACGACATGCTCAAGGCTGCGAACAGAAGTATCCAGCCGTTTATGCAAATTGTCGAAAATGGCACAAGGCTTAGGGCCATGGCTGATATTTCCAAGCACAACTTGGTTGAATCGGTCGCTGCGCTGCGTGGCTTCATGCAGGAAGCCGGGGTCACGCCGCCGCGAGACCTGGGGTCCAGGTTCGTTGAGAGCTACAAAAAAGCGTTGATACTGGAGCGTCATAACGCCCTGGCGCGGCGCCGCGGCGGCCAGTACCTACAGAGCCTGCAACGGTCCACCGGGGAGATAGGCGACATCCCAGCCCCAACCCGCGACATCTGGGCCCCCCCAGAGGCAGCGCCTGACGTGCCCGGCGGCGATCCGCTGAACCTGACCCCCAAAGATCTGGGGGACGACACCCTGATCGGCAAGGTGCTGCAAGCCATTGACCGGGGCCCTGATGGCGTTGAAGCCATGAAGCAACTGGAAATTGACATCAGGGTGGACGGCCTTGACCCCGAGGCGGCGCTAGACCGGCTGTGGCGCTCTCCTGGCGCCAGGCGCGACCTGGGCTATTTCAAGGATGCCTGGTTCTTTAACCCCAACACCCAACTGGTGCTGAACCTGGGCAGTAACGCGATCATGGAACGGGTCGGCCTGCTGCAAACTGCGCTCAAAAACGGGCCAATGATGGCGCCATTCGGGACCAAACTGCTCCGAACGTCAATGAAGGACCGGCTGGAGGGGTTTCAGATTGCATGGGAGGCCCATGAGGCGATGAAGCAAACCATGAAGCTGAGCCTTAAGGAGCTGTATTGGGAAAAGTTCTTGGATGGCGACACCCCATTTGCCAATGACGTGAACATCCACGGTGCGGCCTTGGACCCCGAGGCCGAGCTGAAGGCAGCGCGGGAGGTATGGCACAAGCCGATCGCCAATCCATTCACCAACATTGCGGACTTCAGCCCTGGCGGCAAAGGGCTGCTGGGCGACGAGGGCCTGATTCGCGATCTGCGCGACAAGCTGCATGTGGGCGTCAAGCTCACAATCAGAAGCTTGCTCAAGAAGCAGACCGGCATCGACTTCCCAGTGAACCAAGCCTTTGCGGGCCTGGCCGCCGTGGACAACGTGGCCGGCGAGCGCATGTTCCGCTTCAAGATGCAGAACGATCTGATGATGCAAGCCCGCAAGGATGGTCTGCAGCTTGGATTGCTTGACGGCGCGGGCATCCCTGACACCCAACGGGTCACTAATTATGTGAACAAGAAGATGGAGGATGCCATCTATCAGGAGATTCCGACTGAACAGAACCTGCTTGACTTCCGCCGCCAGCACAGCCTGACCCAGGACATGGTGGATGACGAGCAGTTGCGGACCTACATGATCAAAAGCAAACGGGTGATTGGCTATCCCGTGCTGGGCGATGACTTGTCCAACAGGGCCTTTGACTATGCCGAGAAGCTGAGGTTCCAAAACACGCCAGAGGGCGGAATCGGCGGCACCGCCTACAAGGTGGCCAAGTCGCTGCAGCAGTCGAGCTGGATTGGCGATGCCGTCCTGGCCCCGATCATCAAAATGCCGATTAACGGCCTCATCTTCGACGTGCTTGAAATGGGCCTGGGGCCAACAGTGCCCACGCTCAAGTTCCTGAACGAAAAGCTGCATGGCCGGATGCCCACGGCCGCCCAGACCGCCGAGGTGGAGGCGGCATGGGTGACAAGCGGCCTCCTTGCCGCAGGGTTCTTTGCGCTTGATAGCCCCATCGGCAAGCTCACCGGCAACGGCCCGGTGGACCCCGGGCAACGGCAGCAGTGGCTGGCGGAGATGAAGGCAGAAGGCCGGGTGCCGAACAGCATTTTTGGCTCCCCAATACCCTTGGGCGGCATCCCATTGCTGAACACCCTCTTCCTTTGGAAGGATTTGTCCGATGCGCTCGATGCGGCCAATGCCAGCCAGATGGATGCCAAAAAGGTCGGCATGGGCATGATGCAGGTCCTGACTGGCACGCTGGTTCGCCAGACTTCCCTGGCCAACGTGCAGCGCCTGCTGACCCTGTTCAGCCGCGGCGACGAGCAGGCCTTAGGCAAGTTCTTGGGCTCGATAGCGGCGGGGCAGTTCAACCCGGTCAGCGGCCCCACCCGGGCGATTGAGCGCTACAGCGGCAGCACCAACCAAGACTTCTACAACTACCCAAAGCTCACCCCCGCAGACGAACAGCTCCTCGAAAAGGCAGCCCTGCCCTCCGAGTTGGAGTTCACCCGCGATGACCTCAAGAACCTGCTGGTGACGCTGCAGCCGGTCACTGGGCGGATCATGGGCATCCCCTACCGCGAGAAGGACTGGCTGGGCCGCGCCATCCACCTACCCGAGGGCCTGGACCAGGAGGGCTTCCCTTGCGGGTTTCCCGGCTTCTATAACTCCCCGGTGCATCGGGAACTGGAGAAGCAGCAGCTTCTGGATCCACCCACCATCCTGCTGTCTGCCCACCACAAGGGGGTACCGCTGAGCCCTGAGGTGCAGAAGGAGCTGAACGGCTACATCGGCAGCATCGTTGGCGAGGACGATTTTCCGGCGACCCGGCTGCTGGCCGGCCAGGCATTCACCTATGCGGTGCAGGGCCGGGAGGAAACCATCGTTGACCTGCCCAACGGTTCCAAGGTGCGGTTTGGCGTCAATGTGCCGATCCCCACGGCCCTAGGTGATGCCGTCAGCCGTGCAGTGAAGGGCCGCACCGTCTACCAGGCCATGGACTACCTGTTCAAGTCCCCCGAGTACAAGGCCCTCCAGGCCAACAAGCTCACCAGCTCCAATCCCGAGGTCAACGACTTGCCCCCCGCTGCACGGTTGCAGCAGCCGGGGCCCTGGATGATTCGGGCGGTCAAGAGCTACTACGAGAACAGGGCCATCTGGAAGCTGGACGGCAGCACCACCGAGCCCGCGCAGGAGTACCAGAAGCTGATGACCCTCTCCAACGAGGGCAGCCTGCAACGGGCGATCGAAAAGGCAGGGGTGATCCAGGCCATCCCCAGGAGCAACTGAGCCAGGACCTGCCAGAATGGCTGCACTGATGCAGATGTCATGGCCAGCACCCCCTACAGCTACCGCACCTACACGGGGGGCGCTGCGGGCCTATCGCTGGGGGTGCCGTTTCCGTTTATTGCCCGGTCCCACGTTCAAGTTATTAGCAACCTCGATCTGACCACCGGCGAATTTGACAAACTATTTATTGATGGCGTTGATTATAACTGGGTTACAAACGGCAACATTGTCATGGTTGCCAGCACGGTTGGCAAAAAAGTCACTGTAATTCGCGGGACTCCAACAGATACCTTGCTTGTTGGCTGGGAGGACGGGTCAAACGTTGATATGAATGATCTACGGACTAGCAATTTGCAGGTTCTTTATGCTGTGCAAGAGCAACGGGACAGGGTTCTTGTTTCTGTATCAATATCGTTGGGTACTGCTGGAAACTATGGCGAGCAGATAACTCAACTAGCCGCCCAAAATACTGTATTACAAGCGCAAGTAGCAACACTCAATACAGATCTTACTGACGTTAGGTCTGTTGCTCTTGCAGCCGCTGATGTTGGCGATGTTAAATATACTACGGCTCTTAACGATCCACTAGGATGGGGACCTGCGATTGGCGCCACCGTCAACAGAACCACTTTTGCTGAATTGTTTGCCAAAATTGGCACATCTTATGGCGCTGGCAACGGTTCGACAACCTTTGTCGCTGGCGCTGATTTGCGCGGTGTGACGCTGCGGGGTTTGGACAATGGCCGGGGCCTTGATACGGGTCGAACCAAGGGAAGTCTGCAAGGAGATCAAAATAAAAGTCAAAGCCAAACCATTACGCCAACTGCTAATCCAATCAACCCAACGGTTTACTCAAATAACCTGACAGTTTCATATCAGCGTGTCACCCCGGCGTCTGGGAGCGGGGTCGTAGCAGCCAACCTAGAAGGGACTGGGGCGACTGCTTCTGTTGGCGGTTCGCTGACCCTTAATCAGTTCACACCCACCATTAACCCGATCACAGTCACAGTCGATGGTGGCACCGAAGTACGGGTTAAGAATGTTGCCGAACGGGCAATTATGAAGTATTACAGCCGCGCTATTGCGGTTGACCTTGGGGCCGCAACCGCACCACCGACTGCATTTGTACCAACCGGATTGGACCTGTGGTTTGAAAATCCGACTAACATCTCTACTTGGACAGATTTAAGCGGCAACAGCCGGACCTTGCTGCAGGCAAACGACAATTACAAACCTCTTCTTTCAACAACTGCATTTAATGGCGGGCCTGTTCTTACGTTTGATGGTATTGATGATGTAATGGAAGCGGCCACAGCAGCCAATGTTGTTAATTATTCTTTGCTGTTAATTCTTCGCTTTAATGCTGGCGGTGGAAGCGAGGATTTTATCGCTGGAATCGGAGAAAGCGTACCGTTTGTTGGCCGTGCAAGGTACGCCTACAGAACAAGTGGGTATTTTGGCGGTGACTCAAATAAAATGGGATTCTCAAGTTGGGAAAATGATTATTATTCAGGCGATCAAAGCTGCGATATTGGAGGCTCGTTTCATATCTGGTCGTTTGTGCAAAATGCCAACAACATTTACATAGGCCGCGATGGTGTTGGCACCACTTATCAAATGCCTTCTAATGTCAGCACCGTTACGTCAGCGATTGCCGCTCTGGGCGGCAGGGCCGGCACGGTTGGCGCGTATGCCGCTGCCATCTCGGTGGCAGCAAGGATGGATAAATTCTCTGCAATTTCTGAAGCAGAGAGGCAGAAGCTAGAGGGCTACCTGGCCGATAAGTTCTGGCGTCAGCGAGGTGTCGCAGTTCCCCTTTTCAGTGGCCACCCGTATTTCTCCTCTCCTCCCACGTCGGGCTAAAATCCACCTGAACTCTGCACGTCTGCAATGGGCATTGCCGAATCAATCGCCCTGGCGGGCGTTGCGTTAGCTGGGGTCGGTATTGTCGGCTCGGCGGCAAGCTCAGCGATCAAGGCCTTGTGGTCCATCAGCAAGGGCCTGGGGTCTTTTGAGGGGCAGATCCTGGAGATTCTGAAGCGTCACAACAACCAGCTGCTGGATCACGAAGACCGGATCCGCAATGTCGAGGACCTGGTCAAATGATCTGGCTAACCGGCGCCTTTTTGGCGTCCTACCTAGGGATCTGCGAGTACCGATCCCCCAATCCATGGGTGAATTGCGAGGCACGGTGGCAATTTGCTGCCGGCGTCATGGTTCCGTCCCCTGCCGTGGCACTAAGCCACCAGCTGAAGGCCTGGAAACGGGAGGAGGGCGCTTCCGAGGGCATGCCCCCCAGCGATCCCCCCGCTACGGGTGACAAGTGAGCATCCAACCGCCGCTGCCCCCGGGCATCCAGCGGGGATTCCAGTTCTTCCGGCTGTAGGCCTGCCGGTAGCCGTTGCAATTGTCCGTGTAGCCGCCCCGGGCCAGCTGGGCCTCCCCGTTGGGGTCGTTGTGGATCCAGTGGGTAGGGGTGTAACCCACAATCACGGTCCAATGGCCCCCACCCCCGGGCATTGTGACGGGCCCTTTGTGCAACCAACCCACCGCCACCGGCCGGCCGGCGTTGATCTCGGCCTCGATGGCTTCCGGTCTCCCATCAGTCCAGAAATGGGCGTCCAGGCCAAGCTCTCTGAGGGCCCTGAGTTGGGCTTCAGCGTTGGTGCTGTCCCCAAAGACCCGGCGAACCCGGTTGTAGGCGTCATCATTGGCAATCTTGCCCCAGAACATGGCCAACATGGCGCAGCTGGAGCTGAAACACTCCCGGTATCCGGTGCCGCTGGTGTTGTCATTCTGGCTTTGCCATTTGACATCCAATGGGTTTGGGAACTTCCCGGCCATGATGCTGATGCCCTGCAAGGTTGGAGAACATCATGGACGATGAAAGCCTGAGGCTCAAGCTGAATCAGCTGCACCACGCCATCGCGGACGCAGTTCTGGATGTGGTGCAGAACGGAAAGCCTGGCGAAGGTGAAACGATCATCCCGGCATCCAATGACGACCTCAGGACAGCCCTGCAACTCCTGAAACAGAACAGCATTTCAGTGGCTGCAATGCCCGAAAACCCACTGGATGCTCTGAGGAAAGCCCTTATTGGCAGCCGGATCCCCCCGGGCCATTTGGAAGCCCGCCTGAAGGCCAGCCCCCACTTAGCGGCGCTTGAGTCCGCCGACCGCTCGCCCGCCCCTGTAACCGTTGAGTGGGAGGCCAAGGGCCAGGGCCTCGATGCCGCGCCCTGATTCGTCATGGATGGCCTCAATGACGGCCTGGAGCTTCTCCTGATTGCGCTGATCTGTTGCCTTTTTTTGGTCCTGGGCCGTTGATGCTTCAAACCAGGCGCAACCGATCGCCAAGGCATCGAGCCGGTCAATCCACTGAAGGCAGTTGCGGTCGGTTGTGACCCTGCTGAGCTGGAACATCAGGGTCCGCTGGTGGCCGGTTTCTTGATCCCGTTCGGCCTCCTCCCATTCCGACTGGATCCGGGCCTCGTTAACCACCAGGCGGTGCTGCTGCACCAGTGGGGCCACGGTGTTGACGATTCGCACCTCCTTCTGGGCCGTGCTCCATGGCACCTCGTCGGGCCCCAGGATCGAGCAGTTGGGGTAGATCCGCTGCATGTGGGGCAGCAGGATCGCGTTGAACATGCCGCCGCCGTAGTTGGGCTCCGGCAGCACCACTTGAACCCCCCATTGCTTGGCCTTCTCGCAAAGCAAGGCCAGCGTTTCGTCCTCGAAGCCCGCCTGCGTGCCGCCCCAGTCCAGCAGGAACACGTTGCCGTTCAGTTCCGCCAGGATGCACCACCCCATTTCGTCGCGGCCCCGGGCCGAGGGGTCAATGGCCATCGCCGTGCGCCACACCTCGGAGCGCGGCAACCAGCCACCCTGCATCACGGGCCGGTGGTAAAAGCGATCGGAACCCAGGCCCACGCACTGAAGATCCTGGATGCGCTGTTCTTGGCCGCCACTCCAGGCCAGAAGCTCCGGCAGGGCCTTGCCATCCAGACCCATCACCAGCAGGTCGCCCAGGCGGCAGGGGTATTTCTCGGCGGTGCTCAGTCGGCAGTTGAGCTGATACTGCAACTGCACCCATGCCCGGGTGCCCTTCAGCTCCTTGTCCAGCAGAACTTCCTCCGGGAACCGTTCCGGGTCGGTCGGCATCCCGATCAGCCACGGATGCTCTTTGATCTCGTCAACCAACTGCGGGCAGAGATTGCCCTCGTAGCATTCCCAGTCGTTCTCGCTATTCGGGTCCGGGTATCGAGCCGGGAAATAGCGGATCCGGTAGCCCCTGTTGCGTGATAGCTCCAGGTACAGGCTGGTCTCAATGTGCGGTGTTCCCAGCACCCGGATGGCACGCGGCATCTGGCCCGGGGCCGGCACTTTCAGGATGGCCACCAATTCGTTAAAGATCGAGGCCAATCGCATCTGCTTGAGCAGCGTGATGCTGTTGCTCTCGTTTTCCACGTCATCCGGGAGGATGAAGGTGGCACGGCTTCCCGTCAGGCCAGGGGAAAGGATCCCCGACACCCGGCAGCTTGGGGCCTGGTCGATCGAGCTGGGCCCCACGTCCCAAGCAATCACCGACTGCCGTTGATCGCGCCGTGGCCGCAACGGCTCAAACAGGTCCAGCGAATTGACGGTTTTTTGCATCCAATCGCTGACTTCCTGGGGCTTCTTGGCGGTGGCCCCTGTCAGCAGCACCTTCTCGTTTACCGGGTCCAGGCTCAGCCGGTGCAGCGCACTCCAGCCAGCGATGTAGCTCTTCGACGCCTCCCGGAAGGCGGCCGTGATGGATGCTCCCCCCGCTTCGTGATCCAGCCAGTCAGCAATCAACAACTGCATCCTGGTGGGCTCGTCCTCCGGGCCGATCAAGCCCGTCTCCCGCATCCCCCAGGCCAGGAAATACGGGAACAGCTCAAGCTCTTCGGGAAGGATCGAGTTGGGGTAGCGCTCAGACACAGCAAAACCCCCGGCTTTCAGGGCCGTGGGATTCTGCCTGCACTTCACCCGACAAGATGATCTGCGGATAAAGCATATCAGGCATCGTCAAAGGTGCCAGGCTCACACACGTCCGCCAGCTGGGCCTTCAGTTCCTCCCGTGCTGCGATCTGTCCGCGCAGCTCAACGCAACGGTGACAAACGCAACCGGGGCGGGGACCGTTGACACCGACCAGATACTCCCGGGCCTGCTGCTTCATCGCATCGGTGGCGATCTCCAGCAGGTCAGGGTCCCGCAAATTGATCAGTTCCTTTTTTGCTTGCCAAAACCTTGCGCTGACTTCCTTGAAGCGCACGTCCCTACTCACCTTGACCTGCTTCATCGCATCGGTAGCGGTCTCCAGCAGGTCAGGGTCCCGCAGGTTCATCAGCTCCTTGCCTGCCTCCCAAAAATCAGCGGCGGCACTCTCAAAGCGCTCATCGTCGCTCATCGCCCCCTGCGGCCCTGCTTGGGCCCTTCAACGGCAGTTGGGGCCTCTGCTACCTCGGCGGCATCAGAAACCTGTTCCTGGTCATCCTGGACGGGCTGAGGACCATCCTCAAAGATCACTGCATCAGCATCGGCAGCAGTAGTGGCTTGCTTGGCCTTGTGTTGCTCCCTGGCAATGGCCAAGTCGTCGGCATCAACCAGCGTGCTGGCCAGGCCCAGCCTGGACACCTCCTCCTGGTCAACCATCACATAATCAGCCACTGCAATCCTGGAGCGCAGGTCCGTTTCAGCTTACCTACTCCAGCGCTTCCTGAAACTGCGCCCACAGGAATCCCCGTTTCTGGGGGCCCCCGATTGAGCAGATGTAGGGGTTGAGCAGCAGGCAGTAACCGCCGTTGTCCCTATCTCGGCATCGCACCAGGCACAGCTCAAGTTGAAGCTTTCGCAGCGAGGTTGAGACATTGGAAGCGTGCTCCCCCATGTCTTGGGCCAGTCGAGCCGGGCCGACCTTCGCCTTGCCGTTCCGCAGGTTGACGTGAGGCATGACCGCCATGAACACCGCAAGATCCCGAGGCCGCAGACGCCTGGCGGCCAGGGCCTCAATCAACTTCTCCAGCCCCTCTTTGTGGACCATGCGGAAGTCCTCTGTCCCTTCTGTAGCCTGCATAGGTCGATCCGTCCTGGAGGGTGGTCGGCGGGCCCCGTTCAATTTCCCCTGCTGGATGCGACCCAGTGGGGGGAAGGGGTTTGCTCTCCCGTTTTATAGGCCATACAGTACAACGGTGGAGAGCATCCCTTGCAACCACTGGCCCGTTTTCCCGCCACTCTCTTTTCTTTTATAGGTGCGTTGCACCTGGAACAGCCCAAACCCATTAACAAGGCGGGCGAAAGCCCGATCCGTTTCTCCACCCCCGCAGCCGCTTGGCCTGGCCACTGCCCTCGCCCCCAAGCCCCCGTCATCCCCAGGCCAATCGTCAGCCCGGGTGGAGTTCAGCCCTAACCACTGCCTGCGCTATTGCCCCTGGCCCCTTCGTTGTCGCCCTACCGCCGGCTTGCTCGGCTTCGCCTCCCAACCGGTCTCCGGGACCGCCTACCCACTTCACCCCTCGTTCCCTATCCCTCATCCCGTCGAGCACTGAGTCCTCAGGGAGCGATAAAAGCATTCCCACCCAGATTCACAGCCCGCACTCACCACTCCCTCCACCCCTGCATCCCATGCGTCCCTGGATTTTTGGGTCGCATTTTGTGGGGGGTTGCACGCAAGACGCGCCAGCTGGCGCCCCCCCTGCCCCCCTGCCTGCCTGCCTGCCGGTGGTGGCAGTCTGCGGCATACATGCCCACCTGCTGCTAGTGCTGGCATGGCTTGTCAGTAGATTTGACATCTGCTGCAGGTGATCTGGAGCCTGCCTGCCTGCCCACTAAGCCCAGGGGGAGGCTTGAGAATGATTCTCATTCCCGTATGATTGTTAAGTATTGTTACAAGATTGCAGCCCAGCCACCCTATGCCCCATGGGGTACATATAACTAGGGAGTACTGCATCACTGCAGTTATTCACCCGACACCGACCGATGACTTACGACAACTACTGCATCCTTGACGGCCGCGCTGTGCCCGTACCGCCGTCGCTGGAGTCCATAACGACAACGACAGCGGGCCAGCGGGCGATCCTGCTGGCCTGGGCTGCGCTGGCTGCCGCGGGTCGCGGGCTTGCGTGGTTGATGGTGCTGTCTCTGGTGCTGGCCGGCCTGGATGGTCTGCTGCCACGGGTGGCCCCTGCTGCCCCTGCTGCCGTGCTGGAGACGCCAGCCCCTGCAGCCGTGGCACCGATGGCCCACCCATGGGCCCTGGCGATCGAGATGGCAGCACCTGCCACGGTGAAGGCCCTGCGAGCGATGGCCAAGGCCCACGGGCTGACGGATTGGCGCAAGGCCAGCCGGCCGCAGCTAGTAGCCGGCCTGTATGCCATCGCCTAGCAGCAAACGGCACCACGGGCCCCTAGTGGGCCCACCACGCACACCCGACAACTTGACCGATGGCACGCCGTATCCCCCGGGCACCCACGCCTGCCCGGTATCGCATGGACACCCTACCGGGCCTCCCTGGCCCTGCCCGGGAATGGTCGCCGCAGACGATCGAGGCCATTCCCACACAGGGGCATCTGGCACTGGATGGCAGCGTCCTGGGCCCACTGTTCAACACTCACCCGACACCCTGAGACCATGAAACGACCCATTTATGACCGCGCAGAGTTGAACGATCAAGGCTGGGCATGGACCGCCCTTAGTGGGTGGCGAAAATGGAACGCAACAGACGGGTGCTGGCTTCCGTCAGAACCGCCACCACCAACGGCACATTGGAGCCAATCACCCGCAAGCAAGCGAACCCATGGAGTGGTTCTTGCTGGTGTTTCCGTGGCTTCCTTGGTTTTGCCCGACTGACGCCAGCACTGGGCCCACTACGGGCCCTCTGCTGCCTTCACTGGCAGCGTTCACCCGACACCTTGACTGATGACCAAACTAGAAGAATTAAGCCACGTCGCCGAATTAAGCCAGCGACTGGGCCCTGACTCCTATTTAGGGACCTGGCTGGCTGAATGCTTGCCAATGCTGCGCGATTGCATGGCGCAGGATTTCATCCCGGATTCACCGGCAAAAATGCATAACGAGGCGGCCATTGTCCGTTGCGATGCAATAAATGAAGCATTCAAGATCCGGGAGCAAACCCGTCAAGATCTTGCCACCCAGCGGGAAGAAGTCAAGAAAGAGAAGGCCCTTATTCTCGCCGACGCTCAAAAACAAGCGAGCCGGATACGCGAGACCGCCTGGAGTGCTCTTAGGCAAGCCACCCGAGTACTAGAGGCTTGACCCATTAACCGACGGCATCACGGGCCCCTGGCGGGCCCCTGCTGTCCTCTGGCAGCACTCACCCGACACCTTGATCCCATGAAAACAACCGACAAGGCCGCCACCGACCCGATCTGGCAGCGTCACGCCGCAGACCGGCCGGACTGGTGGCGACCGCTGGCCCCAAACCCATGGCCAGGTAATCCCAACGTTTACGAATGCCCGTGGGGATGCAACGGAACCGGGAATATGCCGTGGTTTAGCCATATCGCAAACGGTGTTTGTTTTGGCTGCCATGGCAATGGCTGGATTCTCGGCCGTGGCTTATCTGCCATCCCCAGAAAGACATCACGCCAAGCACCACGCCAAGCCCGCCAATGGCGACGCGAAGGCGGCCGCATTGTTCAAGCCTGACGCCAGCACTGGGCCCACTACGGGCCCTCTGCTGCCCTCACTGGCAGCACTCACCCGACACCCTGACTGATGACCACCACCACCAAGTCCCGCACCAGGGGCAAAAAAACCTATGACGGGCCCACACCAGAAGAGAAGCTATGCGCCGATCTGGTGGCGCTGCTGGAGCAGGGGACCGCACCATGGCGCCGACCGTTCCAAGGCCAAGCCGGCCGCCATCGCAACCTGCTTACCAGCGCCGAGTATCGAGGAGGGAATCCCCTTTTGCTGGAACTTGGCGGCCTGATGCGAGGCCACGGTCTGCCGTTATGGCTTGGCGGAGCACAGGCCAAGGCTGAAGGCTGGCATCCCCGGAAGGGATGCACCGCAGCCCGCATCCTGCGACCCCAGCTGAACAAGCGCGAGGAGGAGGGAACCAACCCGGACACCGGCAACCCGGAAACCGTGCTGAAGGCCTGGACTTCTTACAAGGTGGTGCCGGTTTTCAATGCTGCCGATCTGGTGGGAGCCACCGAGGAGCATGCCGCCACCCTGGCGGAGCGGATCGCTGCGGCCATCGGCCAGACGGAACTTAAGGAACCTGCGGCCAGGCTTGAAGCCGCTGAGACGGTCCTAGAGGCCTGGGAAGTGCCAACCACGTTTGGCGGGGTGCAGCCCTGCTATGTGCCCGGCCTGGACCGGATCAGCATGCCCATCCCTGAGGCCTTCGAGTCCCGCGAGGCCTTCGCTTCGACGTGGGCCCATGAGCAGATCCACAGCACCGGCCATAAGGACCGACTGGCCCGGCCGATGGGGGGAACCTTCGGCAGCAAGTCCTACGCCCGCGAGGAACTGGTGGCGGAACTTGGCGCTCTGCTGTTGTGCCAGCGACTGGAGATCGGTAGCGAGTTTCAGAACCACGCCGCCTATCTGGCGAACTGGATTGAGGTTTTGAAGGAAGGCCCACGGACCCTGTTCAAGGTGCTTAGCGAAGCAAGACAGGCGGCCGATCTGATCGCACCGGAAGCCCCGGCCGTCGCCCACGGGGAACGCCTCGCCGCAGCCGTACTCCTGGGATCCTGCATCGTGGGGGAGTGGGCATGAGTGGCTCAATTGCATGTGCGCCGCAGCCCTGCTGCGACTGTGTGAACCTCCACGGCGACGACCCGGCCGCCTGGCTCAACCGCTGGCCCCTGGGGGCTGATTGGCGGCCAAGGTTGAAGGCTCACCTATGCGATGGCTGCGCCGATGAGCGGGAGGATTGGGCTTGCGTGGAGCCAGACCCCTATGACATGCCGCCATACGCCGACGGCTACTGATCGACCGCTGCCCGGTGGCCCTGGGGCGCCAGCCCTTCGGCCACCCTGCAGCGCTCAGCTGCTATTCACCTGTTTCCCTTAAACCATGGCCGTTCCAATCATTTTTGAAAATTGGCTTGCTGATCAATTTGGATCTCATGCCGCCGCCACTGCTGAGTTAAACAGACTGGCTGCAATGAACAACACCTCTCAATGTTGTTCGGCTTTAACGGAAGGAGAAGAAGCAAGAATGAAGTTAGAACTTCAATGGCAGCGGGCTGTATGCGAAGACGCTGGTATCCCATACGACGGCTGGCAAACCTACGCAGGTAACTGTGCCTATGAGCGCATGAAAACAAACGAAGCCGAAGCAGAAGGTTATAAAATTATTCACTTATCAAGTAACAGAACAACCGCTTTTCAATATTGGCAACAAAAAATGAGCGGATGGAACAATTACGGACCCTATGGCTTTCATCCCAATATTGATCCCGAAAATTACGACCATAACGAACCCTGAAACCTGACCCCTGATCCCTGCCCGGTGGCCCTGGGGCGCCAGCCCTTCGGCCACCCTGCAGCGCTCAGCTGCTATTCACCCGACACCCTGACCATGTCACACCTAATCACGACACCAGCCCACGAGGTAACAAGCTTGGCCCATGCCGTCACCCATGCCGATGACATGGAGACCCCTGATAACGAATGGGAGCGTGACGCTGCACGGCGACGCGCCCACGATCTGGAGCGTTGGCAACAGGAATTCAAGGCACGCAGCATCATGGGATATACCATCTGGATTGCCGACGAGATTCCAAAAACTGAACCCCAGGGCTTTCGTTGGCGGCCATGGCGGGAACATTTGACATTTCGCAATTATTGGCCGTTGGATCCGCCAGCCAAGGCAACCGCGCACCGGATTGCATTCGAGCTTCGGCAGCTGTTGAGCCGACCGCATGGCAAGGGCGCCCTCGTTGCAGTGCGTCTCGCAACGGCAGGGGCGCCGCTGTTACCTGAGCAAATGGCGGACTATTACAACGATCCGCTTTACATCAACGACTGACCCCTACACGGTGGCCCTGGGAGAACCCTTGGCCACCCTGCAGCGCTCACGCGTTGCCATTCACCCGACATTTGCAAACCATGCACCCCTATTTGCTCCTGGCCCTGATGCTGGCCCTGCTGCTGGGGCCCTGCCTGATGGCCGCCAGGCTTTACCCCAGGCCACCCCAGCGACCGGCTCGACACCCCAAAACCAAAAACCGCCCCAAGGTGCGGGACCACGTTGCCGTGTTCCTTTACGAGGAGGCCCAGCGTGGAAAGCGCTGATTTCTTGGCCCTGGCCGCCACCCTTAAAGCCATGCGGCAAGCAACCGCAGCATCAGGGACCTACCTGAAAGGCAGGGACATTGAGGTCCTGTTCTGGATCGCTGGTGGCGCCGACACCATCGAGCAGCTGGCCCAGGCCACTGGGCTAAGCCGTCTCAATGTTTCGCGGTCAACCCGCTTTTTGCGTGGTCGCACGGTAAACCTTGCGCCAAACCGCCAACGGCACAGCCCGTTTCGTTTAATCGATGCCAGACAGCACCCGCACAAAGCCAGAATTGTGCAATTCTTTTTAATTCAACCCATTCCAACAACACATTTTCAATGAAAGCATCTATTTGTTTCGGGTCAGTAATGAAAACCCTCTTCAGCGATGGAGTTAAGGCCACCATGATCAAATATCCTGAATTATTACCCTATCGGACTTCATTCGTAAAAATCCTTTGGCTGGAAAGGCGTTTGGCGGCAGCTGAGGCAGTCACCGTAGGGCTAACCAGTGAATTAGTGGCGTTAGAAACTAGATTGTGTCAGTCTGTTAATGAAAATTTTACTATGCAACCCCGGAGCGGTCTTACCCTGCTTAAGCAGTCTTCCCCTTACCCATGGACAAACTGGAGACGGTTCTGGCCCTTTTCTCCGGGCTTTACTCGGATCCGGCAAACGTGCCGTTGCATCACTTCCGGCTTTTCCTGGCGGTTGGCCGTTGTGGGCAATGCCGTTATCGAGATCTGGAAACGGAATTAGACCTGAATAACTCCTCAGTTAGTAGGAGCGTGAATGCTTTGGCCCAGGTGCACCGCAATGGAAAGCCTGGACTTGACTTAATAACCACGTTTCCCGACCCGGAAGAAGGGAGGCGATTTATTATCACCCTGACCGTAAAAGGCAGGCTGCTTTACAAGCAGATCCAACAACTCACCCGACACCAAAATGGCAGTACGAAAAACAGCTAAAGGCTGGGTCGCTGATGTCTCGATTGACGGTCAGCGGTTGACAGCCCAGCGACGCACCAAGGCCGAGGCCGTAGCAGCTGAGGCCCAGTTAGCCGAGCGGATCGCCCAACGGGCTCAAGCCTTGCAGGAGGGGCCATCAGGGTTCACGATCGCCGAGGCCCGCAGGCTCAGCCTGCAAATTCGCTGGGGTGGCAGCAGCTACGAGCGGGTGGCCGCCATCTATTCCCAGGCAGCAGTTGATTTTTTTGGGCCTTCCACAGCCCTGGACAGTATCACCGCCCCGCAGATCGAGCGATGGCGCCAGGCCCTGGCCCAAGGCGGCAACCAGCCCGCCACCATCAACAAAAAGGTTTCAGCGGTTAAGGCCATGGTCTCTGATGCCCAACTGCATGGCCACATCAGCGAGGCCCCCAGGCTGCCCAAGCAGCTCAAGGAAGCCAACACCAAAGACCGCGTCCTGGCTGACTGGGAACGAGATGCCATGGCCCGGTGGTTCGTGGACAACGGCCAGCCCGCCGCAGCTGACTTGCTGATCTGGCTGCTGGAGACAGGATGCCGGTGGGGCGAGGCCGAAAAGCTCAAAGGGGGTGACGTGGACGTGTCCAAACCGTCGGCCACCTTCTGGGACACAAAAAATGGGCAGCCTCGATCGGTGCCTCTGACCCGCCGCGCCGTGGATGCCGTCTCCCCGCACTTGCCGGCCCGGCCCGGGCACCGAGTCTGGCCCTACACCTACGGCCAATATCGCCGGCTCTTCAGCCGTGCCGCCGAAATGGTGGGCATTGATGACCCCGCCCTCTCGATTCACTCCTGTCGCCACACTTGCGCATCCCGGCTGGCCAGCGCCGGGGTGTCTCAGATCGTGCTGATGAACTGGGGTGGTTGGCGGTCGTTGTCAGCTGTTCAGCGCTACGCCCACGTCAACACCGGGGCCCTGGCAGCCTGCGCTCAGGCATTGGAGGCAGGATGATGGTCTGTAATGTGGACGCGTCTACCGATTGCAAGAAGTCTGCCGATGGTCTGCCGCAAGTCTGCGTTTCGCCGCAGACCACGCAGACCTTAAAACCGGCAGAACCCTTGCAACAACAGGCGGGGGCATGGCGGAATGGCAGACGCAGCGGACTTAAAAACTGCTTCCGATAGATTCACCCCTGCAGAACATCCACCACAACAGGCCCGGTAGCAATGCCGGGCTTTGTTGCAGGGGTGCAGTAGAAAATCTGCGGTCTGCGGCAGTATTTCCGGGTGCTGCCCCAAATCCCGTTTGTCCACTGGTCAGAAAAGCGGCAGGTCTGCCGAGCAAATTCAGGCCGATCAGACAGCGATTGCCTGGCAACGCCGCAATCGAGAGCGAGGCCGCGAAAGCGACACCATTTACGGCAGATTGCTGTTCAAGAGTTATGGCGAACGCCTGCGCGAGGCAATCGAGCTTCTGATGCTCAGCCCATCGGTGCCAGGCCCCCATCGCTGCGCCCTGCTGGCCCTGGCCAACTTTGGCGGCCGAGGAGGCATCAAGGCGATCGTCACCGTGGCCCTGGGCGTTGCCATTGACGGGATTTCCCAGACCCACAAGCACCACGGCTTGGCCAATGCCATCGGCCGGGCCCTGGAGCTCGAGCTGCGCGGGGCAGCGCTGGGGAAAGCCAAGCCGGGAACCCTGCGGCTGATGAAGGCGCGGATGGGAAAGGGACGAATTACCACCACGGGCCAACTGCGGGCACTGGGGGTTGCTGTTGAGCCATGGACCCGAAACGATCGGTTGGAGGTGGGAGGCCTGCTGCTGGACCTGCTGCAGGGGCTCGAGTTCCTTGAGCGCACCGGCGAAATGGTGGCGGCCACTGCCGAGGCCCGGGCGATCATTGCCGCAGCGCCAGCACCCACGGGGACTGTCCGCAGGGTGCCGATGCTGGAAAAGCCGGAACCGTGGACTGGCTACTGGAGTGCCGATCGCCGGCCCCTCGTCATCCGGGCCCCGTGGTTGGCAGGGGAGCCGCTGGGTCCCCAAATGGCGGTAGCCAACCAGCTGCAAGGCCAGGCCATGGAGGTAGACGCGACCATGGTTCAGCTGGTTCGGCAGGCATGGGAGGAAGGGTTGCCGTTGTTTTCGGTTGATCGGGAGCCGCTGGAAGCCCCGCCCCGCCCCAGCGAAAAGGTCGGCACCGAGGCATTGCGGGAATGGCGGCGGGCCGTGGTTGCCGCCCAGCGAGACCGGGCCGAGAACAGCACCGGCCGCCGTCGAATTGAGATGGGCATTCGTGCGCTGGAGGCCCTGGGCCAGGGGCCCTGCTGGTTTGACTATGAGTTCGACTTCAGGGGCAGGCTTTACACCGCCAACCGGGCCGCCACCCACCAGGGCCCCGATTACTCCAAGGCCTGCATCAACCTCTGCGGCGACCGCTTTGGTGAGGAGGGGTTCGAGTGGTTGCTGTGGGCAGCGGCCGGCCATTGGGGCATGACCCGGGCCACCCACGACGAGCGCCGGCAATGGGGGAAGCGCGAGATCCAGCGACTGGCCGCCGCCGCCGAGGATCCGCTGGGTCAGCTGGGGCTATGGCGCGATGCCGCCGACCCGTGGCAATTCCTGCAGGTTTGCGCTGCCATCAGGAGCTGGCTGGCTGATCCGTGGCAGCCGATCGGTTGCCCGGTTCGGATGGATCAGCACGCCAGCGGCTTTGCCGTAACCGCATCTCTGACCCGCGATGCTGCCCTCGCCGGCCGTTGCCGAGTGACAGGGGATTCCCCGGTTGATCTTTATGGGCACCTGGCCGATCGAGTGATTGAACGCCTGCGTTACGACCTGGAGGCAGGGCCCGAGCACCATCAGCGGCAGGCCAGGCAGTGGCTGCAGGTCGGCATCACCCGATCAACGATGAAAGGGCCGGCCATGACCACCTGCTACGGGGCAGGCTTCATGTCCCTGGCCGACCGGCTGGCCCAGGAGTTGGAGGAGCACAGTCCCAACCTGCCGGTTGCGGCATGGGAGCAGAAGTTGATCAGGCCCAGCCAATACCTGGCCCGCCATGTGCTGGCCGTGTTTGAGGAGGAGCTGGGCAGCGTGTTGGCCCTGCGCACCTGGATGCGGAAAAGCACCGCGACCGTGGCCAAGCATCAGAAACACGTCGAATGGCACGCACCCAGCGGGCTGCTGCTACGGCTTGGCCGCGAGCCTGACCAAACAGCAAAAGCGCGGACTGCAGTCAGTGGGAATCGCCGATGGGTGGATGCAAAGGCGCCGGATATTGCCCTGGGAGGGGTGGCAACCGCCAGGGGATCCATGGCCAACCTGATCCACAGCTTTGACGGTTCCTTCTGCCAGGCGGTCATCAGCAAGGCTGGAGAGCAGTACGCCCAGATCATTACGAACCACGACTGCTTTGCCGTCACCGCCGCCCATGCCTCCTGGCTGGCTGAGGAGTTGATGGCACAAAGCAAAGAGCAGTACCAGGCCGACTGGCTGGCCAAGATCCGCCGCGAGATCAAGGCCCGCACTGGGGTCAGCATCGCGGCCCCGCCGATGGTGCGGACCCTGAACGTGGAGCAGATCGGGCAGAACCCCTACGGATTCTGTTGACATGCGCACCAATTAAGGACATGATGCGTTTGTGCTGCACACATGGAGCACAGTTCCTTTTCACCCGACCACATGCCCGACACCTTGCTTACCCCAAAAGGGGAGTGCATGTTTGCGCACCTGTTTCAACCACGCTCGCAGCAGCGTGAGGATGGCAGTGAGAAATCCCAGTACGGGATCGTTCTGCTGCTTGCCAATCCTGAGGTGGATCCACAGACCGCTGACTTTTTGAAAAGCCTTCACGGTCAATTCCTGGAGAAATTCGGCACCAAAACCACCTATGGCCCCAATGGAAAGCCATGGAAAAAGGAATCTGTTTTGTCCCCAGAAACAGGACAGGAGCAGGAAACGGGCCTGACCCGCATCAGTTTCAAGCGTGACACGGAAACCCGAGGAGGTGCCGTGCTGCCCCCTCCCACTGTTCAAGATGCGAAGGGCCAGCCCTGGCCGTCATCCCTGGCCGTTGGCAATGGGTCCGTGGTTCGCGTGGCCTTCACGACCTATCTGTGGGATTCACCTAAGGGAGGCAAAGGGATCAGCCTCAACCTGCTGGGGGTGCGGATCCTTGAGCACGTCCCCTACAGCCCGCAATCCCTGGCACCCGATGCGTTTGGGGCCCCCGAGGAAGGGGCTGATGTCAACAGCCCAGCGGTCCAATCTCTGCTGCAAGTTCCCGCCAACAACTTTGGCGACACAGGTCCTTATGGGGATTATGGCGACGACGATGAAGCTCCATATTGATCTGCTGATTAACAACGTACCCATTTGCCTTTTTGCCACCAATGACCAGACGCAATCCTTATTCACTGCGCAAACAGTACGACCCACCGATTACACTGTTTCTTAAGCCTTCATTACCCGAATGTCGGGCAGCGTTCAGGGACGAACGAGATCTAAACGTTATAGAGGCAACTTGTGTAGCAGAAACAGATAACACGATTTATGTGATCAGCTGTACGGGAGGAGAATACGGGCGCAATAGAAAGAATTATCCAACTTATCACAGTAGGGAGGAAGCAATCGACGCAGCTATTAGGGAGATTGAAATGAAGAAAGTAGATGATCCCGAAATCGCGGCTTATTACGTTGAATTGATGGGTTATTTAACAAGTTGCAAGCTGCAAATAGTTTGATGAGTGCCATCTTTGCGATAGATCCAGGGCCCATTGAATCAGGGTATGTGGTGATGAGGGGTGACGTGATCTCTGAACACGGCATTATTCCCAACCCAGCCTTAAAAATCATACTTTGGGATTTTCAGTTTCAGCCTTCCATTGTGGCAATCGAAATGATTGCTTGCTACGGAATGGCGGTAGGCGCAGAGGTTTTTGAGACCTGCCTATGGATTGGCGAGTTCAGGGGTTACATGCGCCCCAAGCCCGTCATCCTCTGCTATCGCAAGGACATCAAGATGCACCTATGCGGCACCACCAAGGCCAAGGACGCCAATGTCCGCCAGGCCCTGATTGACCGCCTGGGACCACCCGGCACCAAGAAAAACCCAGGCCCCACCTATGGCATCAAGAGCCATGCGTGGTCGGCCTTGGCCGTAGCGGTTTACGCCGCTGATCAACAATCCCAGCTCACCAATCACCCGACAACATGAACACGACAGCGGCACTAGCCATAGATGCCGAGATTGCCCTAGTCCTTGAATTGAGACTTGCCTTGGCCGGCAAGACTCGTTTGGAAATTGCCGATTCTTTGGTTTCCGGCACCCTTCACCCCGCCATCACGATCAACTGGGCCGCAGTCGCAGGGGGGCAGGGATGACACACGACGACATGCTGATCTTCTGTTTCTTCACCGGCATCATTGCCGCCATTGTCCATCACATTCTCTTGAGCATGTAAGCAATGACGATTATCCTTCTTTGCTTTTCATTTTCCATGTTTTGCGTTGGCTACTGCATGGGGAGGCTTCTTTGATGCAAACAACATCATGCCCCCATTGCGGGGGGGAGATCGAGGTTGCATTGCCATCCAGGCGGTCACGCAAGCCGACCGCCTTCTGGCCCATAGCCATTGATCAGGCCCTGCCGTACCTGGGGGCCAACGGCACCGAATCGCCGCCGATTCCTGGCGACATCTGCCTTGCGGTTCTGGAGTGGTGGAACGAAAGCCGTCGGTCCAAGCACGGCAGTAGTTGCGTCTGGACCGAGCGGGCCTTCGCTCAATCCTGCCGGCGGCTGGGCAGCCTGCCCCACTGGCAGCAGCGCTTGCTGATCGACAAAGCGGTCGAGAGCGGCTGGATGGGGCTCGATGTCTCCTATGTAGAAAAGGAAATCCAGCGGGAGAAGCAGAAGCAGCAACAACGGCAACGGCTCATGGGCCCGCAGTCGGCACAGCTGCAGGCTGCGCTGACCTTGATCGAGGGAGGCCTTTATGGAGTTGATTGAATTGACTCTCCGCATGATTGACACCTTCAGCGGCATTGGTGGCTTCAGCCTAGCGGCCCGATGGGTTGGTGGATTTGAAACTACCCAATTCGTTGAACGCGACCCGTACTGCCAACGGGTCTTAGCAAAACATTGGCCCACCGTTCCGATTCACGATGACATCTGCACATTCGAC
>Ga0114979_10000304_pt1 | contig 32522 bp, 20 predicted proteins | sample S_140625_EF_Meta_FD_87315 | JGI IMG/M metagenome (GOLD analysis project Ga0114979, IMG submission 87315) | Freshwater microbial communities from Lake Simoncouche, Canada to study carbon cycling - S_140625_EF_MetaG | ecosystem: Environmental > Aquatic > Freshwater > Lake | place: Lake...
ATCACCAACAAAGTTTCAGAGGCCTTCCTGCAATGAACACCCCTTCGACTCGCAGACTCTCACCCGCCAGTCGATGGGAGGGCGGACAATGGAAACCATCTCTCCTTCGACAAGCTCCTTTTTTAATCCGTATTTGTTTATTTTATAAAATGTTAAAATACATAGTTTTAAATCGTAAATATTTAATTCTTTATAGCTGAAAATATGCGCCCAAAGGCTCTCGAAGCGCATGGCAAAGGCTACAGTTGCCGTGAAGCAGGGATTTATCCGCGCAGAAGACCAGTGGACTGCTCTGTGAGGAAACTAGCGTAAGTTCGTTCGATTCCTTCGCGGAGGGGCGTGCGGGCGGTCCAGCCAAGGTTGGAGAGAAGGGAGACATCCATCAGCTTACGCGGGGTGCCGTCGGGCTTAGAGGCATCCCAGACGATGCGACCGAGGTAGCCGACGACGGCGGACACTGTCTCGGTGAGCTCGCGGATGGTAACGTCCACACCGGTGCCGACGTTGATCCAGTCAGGCGGATTCTCAAGACTGAGAAGGAAAACGCAGGCATCAGCGAGGTCGTCAACATGCAGGAACTCACGCCTAGGAGAACCTGTGCCCCAGGCGGCGACTTCGGGTATGCCGGCAAGCTTGGCCTCGTGAAAGCGGCGGATAAGAGCAGGGAGCACATGCGAATTTGTGGGGTGATAGTTGTCACCCGGCCCGTAGAGGTTGGTGGGCATAGCGGAGTGAAAGAGCACTCCGTATTGCTTCCGGTAATACTGCGCGAGCTTCAGCCCAGCGATCTTAGCGATGGCGTAGGCCTCGTTTGTGGGCTCCAGAGCTGAGGTGAGCAGACAGCCCTCAGTCATAGGCTGAGGCGCATGTTTGGGGTATATGCATGAGCTCCCGAGGAAGAGCAGTCGAGGCACACCGGCACGACGCGCGCCGTCGATGCAGGCGCTAGCAATGGCTAGGTTTTCGTAAAGAAACTCAGCTGGAAACGTATCATTTGCATAGATACCACCGACCTTAGCGGCGGCGACGATCACGGCGTCGGGACGCTCGCTGGCGTGGAATGCCGCGACGGCGCGAGCGTCAGCCAGGTCTAGTTCACGACGGGAACGGAGCAGCAACTCGACCTCAGGTTGCTTGGCGAGGCGGCGCACAAGGGCGGCGCCGACCATGCCTTGGTGTCCGGCGATGTGGATTCTCATTTTTCTAGAAGTCGGGATTCAGGAGCAGCAGGAACGCAGTCGGAACAGGGTGAAAGTGGACCCGGAATATGTTGGGTGCTGAACTCTGCTTCGGTTGGTTCTTAGAGCCGCGGGAGTTTTGCGATCTGGGCCTCGCGTTTAGCGAGCTCGAGGTCGTGCTCGGTCATGATTTTCACGAGATCCTTGAAGCGAACTTTAGGCTCCCAACCGAGTTGCTTCTTTGCCTTGGCGGGGTCGCCGATGAGGAGTTCGACCTCGGCAGGGCGCTCGTAACGAGCATCGTATTTAACGTATTTCTCCCAGTCGAGGCCTAGGAGGCCAAAGCTCTCTTGGCAAAACTCGCGCACGGTATGCGTCTCGTTGGTGGCCACGACGTAGTCATCCGGTTTGTCCTGCTGGAGCATGAGCCACATCATTTCGACGTATTCCTTGGCGTAGCCCCAATCGCGCTGGGCGTCGATGTTGCCAAGGTAGAGGGCGTCCTGAAGGCCGAGTTTGATGCGGGTGGCGGCACGGGTGACTTTGCGGGTAACGAAGGTCTCACCGCGGCGCTCGCTCTCGTGGTTAAATAGTATTCCGTTGGAAGCATGCAAGTTATAAGACTCACGATAGTTTACCGTTAGCCAATAAGCATAGACCTTGGCGCAACCGTAGGGGGAGCGGGGCCAGAAGGGGGTGGTCTCAGTCTGGGGCACTTGCTGGACCTTGCCGAACATCTCCGAGGATGAGGCCTGATAAAAACGCACCTTGTTCACCAAACCGGCCTCGCGGATGGCCTCGAGGATGCGGAGGGCGCCCAGACCGTCGACGTCTCCGGTATATTCCGGGATGTCAAAAGATACACGCACGTGGGACTGAGCGCCTAAGTTGTAAATCTCGTCCGGCTTGAGGTCGTAAAGCAACTTCACCATCTGCACCGAGTCCGCTAAATCACCGTAATGCAGGAAGAGACGCGCTTTATCAAAGTGTGGATCCTGGTAAATGTGATCGATGCGGGCAGTGTTGAAAGTAGAGGCGCGACGCACGATGCCGTGCACCTCATAACCTTTTTGCAGAAGAAGTTCCGCAAGATAGGAACCGTCTTGACCGGTGATGCCAGTGATAAGGGCTTTTTTCATATTTAGTAAACGACATCACCTTGCGTAAGAAGCGGGCATCCAGGCAAGTATAGACGTTATTACATTACATGCTTAAAATTGACCGTGTAAACATGGATGAGGGTGGGCTTGCGCCTTGAGTCGAAGTTGGCAATTTAAGACCTATGCGAGTGGTGTTATTGGCAGTCCAGTCGTTGGATGGGTATATAACCAGCCGGTCAACGGCGGGGGATGGCTTTGCTTCCGAAGCGGATCGGATGCATTTTCGGGAGGTAATTCAGTCCTGTGATGCGTGCGTGATGGGGCGAGCGACCTACGATATCGCCAAAACACGGATGCGGCCGGGAGGGCTTCCGGGTTTGCGTCGGGTGGTGTGGACGCGACGACCGGAAGCGTGGGTCACGGAGAGCGTTCCCAACGTGCTAGAATTTACTGCAGAGAGTCCGTTAGAGACGGCGACGCGGCTACGAGCGGACGGTCGGCAGCGTTGTGCGGTGCTGGGAGGCGGCCAGTTGAATGCAGCTTGGCTGGCGGCAGGCTTGGTCGATGAAGTCTGGTTGACGGTAGAGTCGGCGCTCTTCGGCCAGGGCGTCACGTTGACGGGAGGGGGCGACGGGCCGGACCTGCGACTCTGGCTCAAGGAGGCCAAGGTATTGGCCGAGGGCGGACCGGTGAGCCTCCGCTACGAAGTGCGACCATGACACCGACCTTCAGCCTCTGGGGCGGGAGAGCGCTGCGGTTTTTGTTAACCGTATTATTGTTGTGCGGGCTTGGCGCGGGCTTGGGCGCAGGGGTGTTCCCGCTGGTGGGCAAGCTTTGGGGCGTGCACATGACCACAGGCAGACTCGTGGTGCTCGGGGCGCGGACGGGAGGATTTTTCTTCCTCGTATGGGCACCGGGTGTGGCGTTGGTGAGAGAATTTATGCGGGCGGCCGCAGAAAGCCCAAAGCCAAGGCGGGAAGATGCTTAGCGGGCAAGGGTGGGCGAGGTAAAACCGTGTCCGGAATCAGTGGCGTAGAGCAGGTTATCACCCGATGAGTAGGCTAAAATAAAGCGGCCCTCAGGGTTTTCCCGGACTTCGCAGGCCTTCCAGTCAGGCGTGAACCACGCGGGCCGATCAGCGGGGTTCGCTTCCTCGCTTGGAGCGGCCACGGGACGCAGCGAAAATGGGTTCGTCCCCAGCCAGGCGCGCAGCTCGGGACTCGGCTTCAAGACCAGAAACCATCGCCATTCCGCCACGATTGATGCGGCAGCTGAGGTCTCGCGACGCTCGGCATGCAAAATCGTATCACCAGGCCCTGGTCTACGCCAGAACGCGCGGCGAAAAACCAGTTCAGGATCGGTCGAGAGCGCCACCGCTGTAGCCGCTTGATCGGCTGCAGCGGCAACTTCAGTAATCTTCGCTGGAGCGGGTGCAACCGGCTCTGGAGCGGGCGCCGGGTGTGCTGCTTTCCCGCAACCGGATAAACCCACCGCCGCGAAAGCCAGCATTAACGCGGTTAAGCCGCTTGGAACAGAATGGCGGGAGACGATCGCCTGGGGTTTCACCACACGCATGGGGCTAGTTGCCCGAGGTGGAATAGGTGCGGAAGAACAGTTTAATGTCGCTCACGCTTTGGATGAACCGATCCAAGCCGGCCTGCTCGTCGCTGAGTAGTGAGTAGGCAGGGATGACAATCTTCCATCGAGTATTCCAAACACTGCGGCCGATCAGGCGTGAGTTGGTGAACTCGGCCGGCATCGAGCTGTAGAAGTAGGCTGGATCGTCCACCGCGCGGAAAGCCTGATGCTTGCGAGTGATCCAGAGTTGTTCGTTGAGCGTGCCCTGCGGGCTGAAGAATTGCAGGGCGGAGAAAGCGGTCGCGCCAAGGTTTTTGGGTAGAGGCAGAGCCTGGTCGCGAACCGTCCAGCTGCGGATGAGGTTGACGTCACCCAGCGGCGGGGCGCGCATGATGTCGTTGCCTGTCGGGATGAGGTAGGCGTAGGGCGTAGCGCTGAGGGCGTTGGGCGAGGAGCTGGCCGGGCCAGCGGCGCCGGGTGCGCCGATCGCATAGGGATCCATGCCGACGTAACCCTTAAAAATCAGGCCCGAGGAGAAGATCTTGGTCGCAAAGGTAGACTGGGAGTAGGCGTGGTCTCCGGCAGCCAAGGGCCAACCGAAGAAATTGAGGCCCTGCTCTATGCTGGTGCCGAATTCGATAACGATACCGGGCACCGAACCACCCTTGGCTTTGGAAATGTTCAAGCAGGACCGAGCGACGTCGGGGTCATTGAGGACGTTGCTCATTATGTTCTGCTGGAGGACCTGTTTCCAAAGCGTGTTATCGTCGGCGGTGGGCTGGTCAGTGCGGATGCGGAAGAGTTCCTGACGCAGGGAGAACACGGTGCCGTTGCGGTCTGGATTATTGAAGCCGAGGCGGCCTTCGACGACCGACCACTCATCGCGCAGGTTCGCAAGGGAGGAAGCGAGACCTGCGTCGCCTAGACCCGTAGCGATGGGATTATTACCGTTAAAGTCGCCCAAGCTGTAAGTGCCGACGATATCATCGATGAAAGACGAACCCTGGGTCGATCCCAGCAGACCGGTCTCGTAGTCGTAGGACTTGGCCGCGCAGTAGGCATAAGTCTGGGCAAGGTCGAAGAGTGATTTGTATTCAGACAGTGCCTCGTTCCGTAGGTCTCGGTAAAGGAGGTCGTTCGTGCGGTGGCCTTGGATAACGGCGGCAGCACGCTTACGGAAGGTTTCGCGCTCGGAGAGGATGTGATTGGCCTCGGCGAGCAAGCGGGCGACCTGCTCGTTGGTGCGTTGGAGCTGGGTGAGGGAGCGATTTATCTGGTAGCCGGTTGCAGTCATGTCCTCGAATAAACGCTGGAACTCCAAGACCTGCTTTTTATCGCTCTGGGAAACGGCGACATCATCGACCATAGCCTGGGCTTGGGCCTCGAGTTCCGCTGCCTTGCTCTCCAACTGGCTGGCGGCCGTTTCTATGGTATATGACAGGATATCCTCGGCGTAACCGGATACAGCACCTGCGAGCTTGGCGAGACCACGGCCGATGGAGGCGGTGTCGAAGGCGAAGGGACCGGTGACAGTAGGAATACCCTCAGAGACCGCGCTGGCCAGGTTTACCGCATAATCCGCGGCGGCGATGGCCTGTGCCGAGTAGTTCGTGAGCATGTCCGCGGCTGTGGCATAGTTGCTGGCCTCAGCGTTGAGTTTAGCTCCGGCGGCATTGGCTGCGTCGTAGGCTTCAATCGTTTCCGTATAAAGCTGATAAGCCCGGTCGAAATGTGCCTTTTTAGTATTAAAAGTATTGGTAGCCTCCCGCAAATCAACTTGGGCGGCGTAGGCATCGAGCAGGGCGGATTGGATTTTGCCGGGTTGGCCGCGTTTACCGGAGCCGGAAGGCGGGAACTGGCCGAGGCTGTAACGCGATATCTGGTAGGTGCGTTTTGTGTATTGGGACGGATCGTAGAGACGATTATAGATGCTTTCGATTGACCAGTCCATGAACGGATCGGTGTTGATCGGTTCGTTGAAGTTTACCGTCACCGTTCCGCTGGTATCCACCACGGTGGAGGGCTGGTCGATGAAGTAGTAGTGATAAAGGTCCGGGCCGGTGTAGCCTTGGGCGTAGAGTTTGCCTGCGCCGACGTCACCAGGATAGGGCGTGCCGAAAAGCGTCGAAAGCTCATACTTGTAGGCGGATTCCTGGCGGCTGACCGCGTCGTTGTAATCATCGAGACTATTATTTTGCTCGCGTTGCAACTGGTTCATCAGACCCGCTTGTTTGAACGCATTCTTGGCGTTTACTGCGGCTCCCACGGCGCGTTCATAGATCTGCTCGAAATTAGATTTACCAGCGGCAAGTTCAGTAGGGGAAATGTCAAATGTCATGGATCCGGGGGCGAGCCCCAGGTCATTCATGTGGTTCTGCGCGGCGGCGGAGAGCGTGAACACCTTGTTGGCGCTAGTGATGAGTTCGTTGATTTCCGGAACCGTGCGGCGGTCTATCTTCTGGATGCCCTCGTGAATGTTGTCCACGTCTGGGAGCATGGCGTTGGCCGAAATCCAATTAAAGTAAGCACCCTGCAGGACGCGAGAGCTCCATTCATCGCTTCCCCAGTAACGGGTTCGCCCGGTTGAGGAGTTGTATTTGCCGTCGTCCATGTGGCTCCAGCCCGATGCTTCATCGTCTTTGTGCGCTTGGCGAACGGTGAAATCGAGGATGTCCACACCGGAGCGGGCGAGTGCGGCAGCGGCAGCGGCGAACTTACGTTCGTCCATATAATCAACCTGCACCGTTTGACCGAGGACGGTGACGCCTTCGGTGCTGGGGGTCCAGGTAAAGGCTGGCGAAGTGAGCAGCTTGTAATACCCGGTAAGGGCGGTCAGGTAGTGACCGTAAGCGTCGCCGTGGCCCTGCGGGAACATGTGCTGAGCGTCGGCGGCATCAAGCACGCCATTAGCGTTCACACTGCCGGACTTCTCCTTAATGTTATAATTCGTAGCGTAGATCGGCTCGCCGGAGTTAATTCCATTGGTATAGTTCCAATACAGGCGGTTGTAGGATGGATTGACCTTCACGCCGGGGCTTGAGAAGTCGTCGCGACCGCGGAGCAGGCCGAGGGTTTCGTCAATCAGGGTGGGAACCTGCCCCTCGAAGGAGAAGCGGGCGGAACTGATGTCACTTTGACCGCCTGGGTTGGTGATTTGGATGGTAGGATTTTGCGCATCGTCCCAAGCCTCGTTGCCAAGGGTCATGTAGAGATCGTTCAGGTAACCGGCGACAAGCAGGAGAGTGCTGTTCACCGCGTCAGTGGTGGTGCCGGCGTCAATGCTCTGGGCCTTCACGCGATTGAGCACGGTCTCATAGATTTCGATCAGGCCGAAGTCCTCGATATTGTCCAGATTGAGGGCCACATCGCCCTCCCAACGCGTCCCGGCTTGGGTGAGGATGCTCACGTCGGTGCTCACCGGATTATTATACAGGTCGGTCTGGCGCTGGTTGAACGGATTGATACCATCGAGGACGCGTTTTACCCAGCTCTGGATCAGCACGGGTGGCATCCAGTCGCTGTAAGTCGTTCCGGTCACGAGATTAGCCGAAGACTTGGCGCGGTAGCGCATGGTGAAGTAATTATCACCGAAAACCAGCAACGGGTTGCCCAGCGGCGAACTGGCCGAGCCTCCGACCACGATGGTGTTGGAGAAGGTGCCATTGGGCTGAATCCACTGGGAACCGGTTGCAGAAACCTGGTCGATGCGGTCAGGGGTGTGGATGCGGAAATCAACCGCATTAGCCGGGCTGGAAACGCCCTGCGGCGAATACAGCGCGACTTCGATGCGGTTTGTGCCGACAATAAAGAAGGCGGGGTCGATTTCAAATTGGTAACTGAGGCCCTCAGGGCTCGCGACCAAGCCAGTGCGTGCGATGGCCAGTGGCAGACCGCCGGGGATGGTGGCGTTGACGGGCAGTTCGTAAGCCAACACAGGGACGTTATTCACGTAAACCACGAAGCCATCTGTGCTGTTCAGATTGGCACTGAAGACCACCTGAGGAGGTAGGGTTGCGAGGGTCAATCCAGCGTTGCTCAGAAGGATGCTTCCTGGGGGGCTAGAGGTCCCATTATAGGAAGCATTGTTGATCGAGAAACTCGATGAGAGTGTAATCGCGGTGCCTGAATCATAGTTGAGCGGCGCGACGGTCGAGGGATTGGTGGAGGGATTGGCGATACGCTTCCAACCGTTGGTCGTGCTGGTGCCAAGCTTGCGGGTGGTGGTATAAGTGTAGGTCGGCGGGAAGGTGCCGTTCACCGAGGGAGAGTAGCACCACTGGAATTCATAATTCTCGGGGTGGGCCGCAAAGTCACCGCTGTGACGCAAGCTAGTCTGCTCATCGAGCGGGTTGGAGGCGGAGATGACCTTGAGATCGCCTTGATACAGCGTATCAGTAACCTTGATGATGGACATGCTCACGGGTTCACCTTGAGGGGTGAAGGCCTCGCCATCGCCGAAGAGGAGCGTGACGTAGCCCTTGCCCTGACCGAGTGAAGTGAGGGCGTAGCTGTCTACCGCGGTCTCGCTGGAGGAAATTTCGGCCAGTGCGTCGTAACCGACAGTGACGGTCTTGGTTGTATCAACGATGTAGGTGCCAGGTTTGGCGGTGTTTTCCTTAAACGTCTCCACATCAGTGGAGAGGGCGATGACGGCGGCGTCCCACTTCGCCTTGTCCGTATCGGCGGAGGTAACCAAGCTCCTGAGCGCGGTGACGTCGTCGGGACTGAGGGCGTTAAGATTAAGGTAATCCTCGCCGGCGATGGAATCAATAAACTCTCCATTCAACTGGAAGCCTCCGATGGTGCCCAGATTCGGGTCGAAGTAGAAGCGCTGTTGCAAGTGCGGCTGGGCCAACTGGAAGTAGGTTTTTCCATTGTTCTGGGTGGTCTTGAGCGAGCCGGGCAGGGCGGTCAGGCCCACGCGAGCGTCGTCGAGCAGGACAACCTTTGCGCGGCTGGGATCGTGCAAGGTGGCGCTCGGTTTGGAGTTACCGTTGAGCGCGATCGATTGTTGATACAAGATGCGTGCGCTGGTCTGTCCACGCACCGCAGGCAGGCCGAATTTCGGCAGCGTGAGAGTCTCCGCCGTGCTCAGGGTGGGGGAAGAAGCGGGCCATTGCGGACGATACAAGACCGTGAGCGGGGTGCCGGTGACGGCGTCGCCTTGATAAACGTTCCCCACGACCGGACGGAGATAGGGCAGGACGGTGCCGACTGCGGGCTGAGCGCGACCGGGGAATACGAAGTCGCTACGCATCGTATAATAAAACTGCATACCGAGCGCGATGGAGCTGGAGGCGCGGATCCAATCTATATCAAAGGTCTGGCCCGCGGCGGTGACAGGATCAATACGCAGGGAGTTGATGGTTTTACCCTGCCAATCCGTCAAACTGGAAAGCGGAAAAGAGAGAGTCTGCCACGAACCGGCGCCGGTGTAGTTAACCGTCAGGGACCGATTTCCACCGAAACCGCCATCCTCGTTTGCCCAGAAGAGCTGAACCGAGACGTTGGCGGAGGCCTTCATGCGGAACTGGATCAGCGGCACGGATGAACCGGGGAAGGCGGTCATGCCGGAGGTATAGATCTGGGCATCGCCGTTGCCTGTGGCGGCACCGCTAAACGCACCATTAGTAACGGTGATGGTGCCTGTATTACCGTTTTGAGTCCAGATACCACGGTCGTTTGCGGTGTTAAACTCGGAGTTGGCCAGCGGTGCGTAGGCGGGCAGGCCAGCGGCGGCGGCGTCATTATGCGGGCCGCGATAAACCCAGTCATATCCCTTCCGATCTTTAAAGGTAAACTTCGTATAGAGGGTCGGAGTGCCGGCCGCAGGTAAGATATCATAGTAACTGGCGCCAGGATCGACTTCGAAATTGCGAACCAAACCGGACACAGGATCCAAAGGCAGAGGCAGGAGAGGCAGAGGCTGGGGCGAGAGCTGATTGAGCATCGTCCCGGCGGTCACCGCATAATCGAAACGGTAGGTCGAGTTTTCGCGGAGCACTTCATAAACTGCCATGGCTGGCCGTTGGTCTGTGGGGTCCGTGTATTGAATGAGGATGCGCGGCAGCGACGTGAAAGCAGGGCTGCTGGTGGCATCGCCGGTGCTGGTATTCAGATCATCGCGCAGGGCGTAGCCGCGACCACCGACCATGAGGGCGTGTTCTTCGTTGGGATTATAACCCGTCTTTGTGGTGTCAGGTTGATTATAAATCGTTCCGGAAGCGACGGGGGTCGCGAGAGAGCCGGTGCCTTGGTTAGAGGCCATGACGACGTCGGGTGTGGAAGGGGAATCGCGATAAGCCAAGGTGTAGCGACCGATTTTAGCCGGGAGATACATGTCGGTGAACTCGGACGAAGGTGCGGGGTATTTCTTGAACCACCAGACGGTCAGGCTGGAGGCGCCGCCGGGCAGAGCGTTCACCGGGATGATCGCTCCTTTCTCGGCCTCGGCTACGCCATTGGCGAACGGGTCAACATAGGCTTGAGGCGAGTAATAGGTTCCGGCTGCGATGTATCCCGCGAGGGTGTTGATGGACGAAGGCGGGTTGATGCGCTCGCCGACATAGGCGGTGCCGGTGACCGCAGCAGCGCCATCGCCTTCTTGATACCCAGCACTGCCATCGGCTTGGGTCATCAGTGGCACATACCATACGCCGCCGTTACTGCCGGTAAATCGCAGCAAGGAACGGTTTTGCAAATCCGCTTCGCCGTTGAAATTAACCAGCAGGCGCTGGGCATTGGTATCGACCACGGCATCGCCCTGAGTGGAGTCCTGATAAACGATTTGGGGGATCTTGCCGCCCAAGAAAGCTAGCCCGGTGCCATCGGTATCGGAGCTGCCGTCGGTGCTGACGGTGTAATGGGCAAAGCGGGTAATATCCGTGGGCCAGATTTGCAGGTATTTATTCAGGTAAACCGGCCAGTTTATCAAGGTCTTGAGCGCGGCGGTGGCACCGATGGCCGGCTTGGAGATAGTATTGGGTGAGAGCCAATAAAAAACCTCGCGGTCTTCGATATCGTTCTCTCTCTCAGCATAATAAGCGAGCGAACCATCTGGGAGGGGATTCGAACTGTAGTAATTAACCGAACTGCTGGAGTTCGTGACAGGAGATGCGACCAAAGTCTCGTTAAGATCGAAAGATACCCCGTCGTAGCCGCGCAGGCGCGAGCCCAGCTCGATCGTGGCGGTGCTGGGGCGCAAGGTCTGTTGCACGCTAAGAACATCGAGGCCGAGAAACTCGTGGTTGCCATCTTCGCGCAGGGCGCCGAGGTATTCCACGAGGATGCGACCGGTGACATTATAGGCGTGGAGGCGGCGGGTGCCGCCCGTGGTATCAAACCATAAGGTGCGCAACTCTTGTGAACTGGCGTCGGGGATGGGGGCGCCCGCGACTTGATACTCTGTGGTTACTTTTGCAGGGTAAACGTTGCTATAAACCGGGTTTAGCGTCTCGATGACACCGGAGGGGATTTCTACCTGCGGCCCGTTGAAGCTGCGTTCGGTCCAGTAGAGATTGCGGACCGGACTATTAGTGGAGGAAGAGACCGCAAAGCGCTCCTTGTAAAATATATAGTTGTTATTGGCACCCGGCACACTCGAGCGCCAAGTGATTTCGACGGTTCCTGGGGTATTGGCAAAGACCTGCTGGGCATGCGGGCTGTAGTAATAGCTGGGCAGGGTGGTGCCAGACAAGGGGGCGATAGTTGCGGACTCTCCGGTGCGGTAATCCGTTGCTGGGGAACCGGAAGGATTCGACAAGACCTCCCCGGCTGCCACGGGCAGCGCCCGCCAAAAACCGGGTGCGCTCGTATTCGTCACGTTGCCAGAACCATCCATGATCGAGCTGGGGGGCGTGATGGTATCGCCGTAAAAGAAGCGAGGCACGCCGGATGCAAAGGTTGTTCCGACGCTGGAGCGGGTGAGCTTGATGCCTGACGAGGGGCTGGATGGGAAGGCAGACGAGGTGGCAACCAAGTTACCATTAACCAAAAGCGGCGAGACGAAGGCCGAGCTCGCGGAGGATTCTACGATATTGGAGAACTGTGGGGTGATCGTAGGAGGACCAGAAGGAGATAGATTAGGTCCAACCGGAGTGTTTTTAGGCGTGACTGCACTCAGGCGGTTGAAGACGCCGCTCTTTATTTCGAACTGGGCACGCAGAGCGGGCGCTAATACGAAGCATGCACACAGCATGGACCCGAGCCACGCGCGGGACGCGAAGCGCCTCGGGATTTTGTATATCCGGTCCATGATGGTAAAAAAGGTATCCTTGAAGGTTTACTTTGTCGCGTTGAGCAGTTTCTCCAGGGCCGCGAGACGGGCGTCGAGGGCGGCGATCTGGGCGTCCTTGGCGGCAAGCGCGGCGCGCAGTGCATCCACTTGGTCGTCGGTGCGGGCGGCGAGTTCCTGCACCGCTTTGCTCGCGATGGTGGCGAACTCGGTGTAGGCGACGGTCTTGTAAGGTTGGTCCTGACCTTGGAGCTGTTGCTCACCGACAAGCAGGGGGAAGATCGGCTCCAGTTCCTGCGCGATCACGCCGAAGGAAAGGGGCCCGGTGCCGTCGGTGTCTTTCCAATGGAATCGGCGGAAGCGGACCTGCAACAGGCGGTCTAGCATGGGCTCGGCGTCCACGATGTCCTTTTTCAAGCGGACGTCGGAGTTAAAATCCCAGTTTGAATCCCCGTCGTAGATAGCATTCCGCCAAATGCCGCCGTTCTGGGATCCATTGTAAAGGGACAGCACAAGAGCTCTACTGCCAGCATAGTATAAGGTTTGTGCATCGCTGCTAAATGAGCGGAAGCCGTTGCCAGTGCCGGAATTGATCCAGCCGTCGCCGGCAACGCCTCCGCGATAGGTTCCGTTTTGATAGAAACTGATGGGTTCGTTGCCATCATCGCCGGTTTTAATGATGAGTTCGCCGGCATTATCTCCGCCCTGACCATAGATCTGCCAAAAATCACTGTTCCCCATTACCCCAGTAATGCCGTAATAGCCTGAATCGAATCTCAACCAGCCGCTATTGATTGTTAATTTGTCACCGGGGGTGCTCGTGCCGATACCGACATAACCGTTGCCCTTCACGCGCATGCGCTCAGCGAAGCTGGCGGAAGAACCGTAACCGAAGGCAATGTCCGATCCGGCGGAATCGGAGAACATTTGCAGCAGACCATTCTGAATACCAAAGCCGTAGTGCGAGGTTCCTTGGCCCCAGAATGAGATCTTAGAGCCGAGCGTTTCTGAAAAGCTGAGCGGGTAGCCCGGGGCGGTCTGGCCGATGCCGACGTTGCCGGCAGTCGTGATGGTTAGCTTGGGGTTGGAGGCGACAGAGGCCCAGGAGTTGCTGATCTTGAATTTCTGGCTGTCAGCGTTGTCGATACCCATGGACCAACCGTTCACCCCAGCTACGTCCATCGAATAGAATGGACTGCCGGCAGAGGAGCCCGCTGTGCGCACGTTGACGATGGCGTTTTGGTTGGCTGAATTCGTGGGATTAGCAACATACAGGCCGTTGCTATCGGGCGAGGTATTGCCGGTGGCAGTGACGTGCACGGGGGCGGTCGGGGAGGAGTTCCCGATGCCAACGTTGCCAGAGCTGCGGTAGACGCTTCCTCCGTTGACGCTCCAGAGACCGATCGAGCCGGTGTCGATCTTGGCAGCCGTCACGGCGTTATTGGCGAGGTCGGCGGTGACGATGGCCGAGTCGGCGATCTTGGCGCTGGTAACGCCACCGTCGGCGATCTTACCGGTCGTGATATTAGAATCAGCAATCATCGCCGTGGTGATGGCGCTGGAGGCGACCGACTCAGCCACGGTGGCCCGGAGGGCGTAGGCCCCGGCCACGAGCTGCTGGCGGGGAGAGATCTCGGCATCGGTGGTGGCGGAGTTGCCATCATCGACGGTCACGCCGAGGTAGAAGTTGACGCCGGCGGTGTTGGTCGAGGCATTAAGGATGTCGGGCAGTTTCTTGTAGGGAGTGGGCGCGGGCGAGCTCGGGCCGGTGGTGCCAGAGATGCCGGTGCCATTGCCGATGAGCACGCTGAACTCGCCACCAGAGATGGTGACGGTCTGGGTCTCGGCCCAGACGGGAGTTCCGCCGGACGAGGCGGTGTAGAGCTGGAACTTGATCGCCCGGTTAACCGGGCTGGAATTGCCGACGAGAGCGCCGGTGGCATCGGTTACCCGACCTTGGTAGCTCAATAACGCGGGCATGGTGGAAGTCTGGGCCAGCCCTTGGGTGGCGCCAAGCAACGAAAGGAACGCAGCGAGGAATTTCGATTTCATAAGAGTTTAATGGTAAAAGGTTAAAATGATCTCAAGGGGTGGTCAGGTCGATGGCAGCGATCTCTGAAACGCGGCGCATGCCGAAGAGGCCGCTGACCGAAAGTGGGACCTTATTCAGGCCGGTCAGGGTCTCGGTGTAATAACCGCCGACCACGGTAGTGCCCCAACCGGTGACGGTGGAGCCGTTAGGCGGGGACGGGGTGAAGGTAAAGGCGCACGCACGCACGACGTTGTAGCTCTCCTTACCCGCCGCGAGAGGCGTGGCGGAATAACGTGCGTCAAGATTATCGTGATCAGGGTGATAGGTGTGGACGAAAGGGTTCACCGGGTCGTTATAACCATGAGTAATATACCAGGCCACCGTGGAACCAGGGGCGAACGTTGCGGCAGGCGTAGCAGCGGAGATAGTCGGAGAACCGGCCGGCATCATAGGCATGTAAAAACGCACGGGTTTTACATCGGACGCGCTTGCGCCGAGCACACGGGATTCAGTGACAGCAATACCAAGCGGATTGCCCGAAGTCACCAAGCGTCCAGAGAAGGCTTGGCGAAGCAGCCTGGCGTTGCCGGCGCTATCCAAATGCATGAGAATGTAGAAGGTGAAGGGCCGGGTGGTGGAGGATCCCGAGCTCAGCCGGGGGTCGGAGGTTCCTGAGCCTTGCTGGGGGTTGGAGTTTGGCTGCGTGCTAGCGACTTGGGCCACATCTACCTGGCCGATCCAAAGCCCTGCGGCGGTCGCTGGCTGCACGCTGACCGGCAAGCGGACGTCGGTGAGCCCGGCGGAATCCTTGATCCGGAGGATGGAGGCGTAGAAATCGGATGAAGTCGTCGAAAGGGACGCGCGGTTGACGCCAAAATCGAGGTTGGCGCGTCCGCCGGCCGCCAAGGTCACGGTGTAGGCCGGCGCAGAACCGGTGGAGGGCACCGGGGTCTCGTCGTAGCTGTTGGTTGTGCTGTTGAATACCCGCTTGGTGAGAGGCACTGCGCCGCGGATGGCGGGTTGCCCGGTGGGAGCAGCCTCAGAGCTATCGAGCGAGATGGTAAGGGTGACACTGCTGGTGGAGCGATTCGTCACGCCAACGGTCAGGGCAGAAAAGGTGCGGCCAAAGAGCAGGCCGCCCGAGCCGGGCACCTCGTATTCTACGGCGCCGGTGAAAGTGCTCACAGTCGAGAGGTTGATCCAGTAGGCTTTGTCCGGATCCAGCCGCTCGGTGTTATTGACGACCTGGAGGGGATTGGAGCCGCTCAAGGGGCCGCCCACGTATTTGTAGACCTTGGTGCTGCTGGGCAGACCAGTGGTGCTCCCGTTGATGAAACTCGCGAAATAACTACTTAGGACGGGCCAGGAGGAACTGGTGCCGGCGGAGGGGAAGCCCATGAAATTCGAGCCCGAGATCAACCAAGTGTTGGCCGGGGACCGCGCCTGCTGCTTGAGCGTGATCGTCGTTGCAGATCCGGCGTTGTTTATCAGATAGGCCGAGCTCGCGACCATGCGCTGCAAGACCTGCTCGGTGGCATCGTTGCGCTTCCACACGGTCCACTCCTCGCTGTTGGTGGTCGGGCTGGAAGGGCTGTCGGAAAACTGGACCTTGTTTGGATTGGGGTTCCAGCGCCACACCTCTGTGATGTTCGTGTTGGAGGCAAAAAGCTCCGCCACGGTCGTATAGGACGCATCACCGTGCAGCCAGATACCGTTCCAGCCCGCCGCGAGCGAGTAGGTCTTGGAATACCATTGGGCGCAGAGCGGGGATAGCGCCAAAAGGAAGGCGCCGAGAAGGAGGCAGTGACATTTCATCGAACTTGAAGGCGGTAAAAGGTTTTCGCCTCGGCGGCGTCGCGGGGGATGGAGCCGGTAACCACGCCCACCCCGGTGGCGGTGTAGGAAGAAGAGGGAACGGTCGAGGCACCAACCGTAAATTCGGCCGGCGTCCAGGTCTGGAGATCGGTGCTCTTCAACATCTGGTAAACCTTGCTGGTGATCGTGAAGAACTCGAAATTCGACCGCGTCTCGGTCGCTTGGGTAATCTTAAGGTAAAAAGTCTCGGTCGCATCGGCGGCATAGGTCCCAGCGATGTATTCAGTGAGGTTTTTGATACCGTCACCATCGAGATCTCCGCTTGGAGTGACGCGCGCCAGGTCCGTCGTGGGCAACTCGGCGCGATAGAGTTGCAACTCCTCCCAGGCATCGGGCAGGCCATCGAGATCAGAATCCGCCCCGAGCGTAAGGTCTAACCGGCGCCGGCCAGCGGGGCTGCCAACGGTGGGAGGGGTCTTCAGTTCGATCGGATAATAAAGCACCCCGCCAATATCCACCGCCAGGGTATAAACCGCACCGGCAGACACCGCTGCGGATGAATACGCGCTCGTGCCAATCCGCCCCATATCCAGCTGCATACGAATCTGATAGGTGTAGCTCGAACCACTTGCACCGGTGAGGGAATAGCGGGAGATTTCTTTGCCGCCAAAGTAAAAGACCACCGTCCCGACCCCCGGAGGAATCAGGTAACCAAACTCGTCCCGCACGTCGCCATAGATCGAGTAGTGGGGCGCAGGCGGAAAAGCCTGCACCGCCACTCCCGACCCCAGAAACCCCAGTGACCCCGCCACGGCAAACCACACGGCCCTAGCCCATGCAATGGGCCCAGCCCAGTTATGGCCCGAACAGGGGGAGGGAATAACGTCGGTCATGATGGTGATGGTGATAAAAGGCAGGAAGAATCAGGAAGTTAAGGTCAAACCCTACTGCAACGGGTAAACTTAAATAAACTAAAGCACTAAATGATGCAAAATAATGCAATAAGTGATTGATTTACCGCATGCCCAACATTTTCCAGTTTGGAGTAACCTCGCGCTTGAAACGTTACTATTGTTAAAAAATCGTAATTTATTAACCGCGCGATGCGCCGTCCAAAGCGCTCCCCACCCTTCGCCCATTCAGATGACTCCGGTTCGCACCGAGGTATCCAACCGTATCCCTTGAATTCCGCTAAAAAAAACCCAAGGAGGGAGGCGAAGCCAGTTCATACTGTCTGAACGGCCATGCCGTGCACGCAGGTAACCGCACTCGCACCGTAGACCATCCAGTGCTTAGTTAGTCTCCCACCCTGTCACCCCAGATTTTTTTCTTAGTGACCGTTCTCTGCCTTCCTCCCCTACCTTTCATGCTCCGCCTGCTGTTCGCCCCGCTTTTAGCCCTCGCCTTGATCCCCCTCGCGGCCGGCGCGCCTATCGACCGTCAGGCCGTGGTTACCCGCCACAACGTCCACAACACCCGGATCGATCCCGAAAGCGCCCTGACGATCGGTAATGGCGACTTCGCCCTTACCGTGGACGTCACCGGCCTCCAAGGCCTCGAACGCATCTACCTCGACAACGGCCTCCCCCTCGAAACCCGCGCCACCTGGTCCTGGCATGAGTTTCCCAATACCGAGGGCTACACCCTCGCCGACGCCTCCGGCCCCATCGATTTCCACGGGCGCAAAATCCTCTACCCGATCCGCCAAAACACCCCCGCCGGGCGCTACTTCCGCGAAAACCCCCAGCCGATGCCGCTTGGCCAGTTATCGTTCACCCTCTTCGGCGAACCCCTCCGCACTGAAGACATCGCCGGCGTCGACCAGACTCTCGACCTCTGGACCGGGGTCGTGACCAGCCGCCTGCTCGTCCGCGGCGAACCACTCGAGGTCCTCACCACCGCCCACGGTTCCGCCGCCGTCGTAGGGGTCGAGGCCCGCTCCCCGCTCATCGCCCGCGGCGACCTCCAAGTGCGGCTGCGTTTCCCCTACGCCTACCGCACCTCCATCGCCCACAAACCGCCGTTCATCTGGGAACAACCGGATAAACACACGACCACCCTGAACCCTATCGCGCCCGATCGCGCCCGCCTCGACCGCGTGAGCGACACCACCCGCTACACGACGGACCTGCGCTGGACCTCGCCGGCCACCCTCGTCGAGGCCGCCCCGCACGACTTCCGCCTGCGCGCGACCGAGGGCGATACCCTCGCCTTCACTTGCGCCTTTGCCGACGCGACCAACCCCGCGCCCGCCGAAAGTTTTACCACCACGCGGGCCTCCTCGGTCGAAGCCTGGCGCACCTACTGGACCGAAGGCGGCCTCGTCGATCTCTCCACCGCCACCGATCCGCGCGCCAAGGAGCTCGAGCGCCGCATCCTGCTCTCGCTCTACCTGATGCGTGTGAACTACGCCGGCGCCTTCCCGCCCGCCGAGACCGGCCTTCAGCACCTGAGCTGGTTCGGCAAACACAACTCCGAGGTCTACTTTCTCCACGCCGCCCAGTTCTACCAATGGGGCCACGTCGATCTCCTCGAAAAAGGCCTCGCTTGGTATCGCCGCATCCTGCCGCTCGGCGTCGCCCAGGCCCGGGCCGAGGGCTTCACCGGCGTGCGTTGGCCCAAGATGTCCGGCCTCGACGGCCGCCCCTCCCCCGGCGGCATCAACCCCTACATTATCTGGAACCAGCCCAACCCCATCTACCTCGCCGAATTAGTCTATCGCGCCAAACCCACCCCCGCCACTCTCGCGCTCTACCACGACCTGGTTTTTGAATCGGCGAACTTCCTCGCCTCCTTCGCCCACCGCGACCCCGACACCGGCATCTACCACCTCGGCCCGCCGCTAAAAAACGTCACCGAAAGCACCCACCCCGAACTCGTTCGCAACCCAACCTTCGAGGTCGCCTTTTGGCACTACGGCCTCGCCCTTGCCCAGCAATGGCGCGAACGCCTCGGCCTCCCACCCGAACCGCTCTGGGCTGACGTTATTGCACACCTCGCCCCCCTGCCCACCACGCCCGGCCCGGACGGCCCGCTCTACCTCGAGATCGAGGGCGTAGAGGATATCTTCGCGCCCGGTAAACGCGGCATCCCCACCTCCATGCTCCTCGCGCTCGGCTACCTCCCGGCCACCTCGAAGGTCGACGTCGCCACCGCTCGCCGCACCTTCCATTTGATCAACGAACGGAACGGCCTCGACCGCTGGCTGAGCTGGCAGATAGGCCAAGGCGCTCTCACCGCCGCCCGCCTCGGCGAACCCGCCACCGCGATCGACATCGTTACCAACACCTCCGCCCCCGCCCGCTTTATGCCCAGCGGCTACGTCCGCCGCCCCAAGGACCCCGACGGCGCCGTCGCCTACCTGCCGGTGAACTCCGCCTTTCTCTGCGCCGCAGGTTTGATGGCTGGCGGTTGGGACGGAGCTCCCGCCGGCCCCACCCCGGGCTTTCCGAAAGACGGCAAATGGGAAATCCGCGCCGAGGGTCTCCGGCCCATGCCCTGAAGCCGGCATAGTTTGTTGAACATTTCGGCACCTTCTGCGCCTTTTGTGGACAAGATCGTCCTTCCGCCGAGTATTTCGCTTTTTCCATGAAAAAAATCTTTGCCCACTCCGCCGCCGAGACCGCCGGCTTCAACACCGCCCAGCTCCGCGCCGAGCACCTGCTCCCCGAGCTTTTTCAACTCGGCCGCATCGAGCTCGCCTGGTGGGAAACCGACCGCACCGTGGCCGCCGGCATCATGCCCGCCGAGACGCCCCTGCTCCTGCCTAATCCCCCTGACCTGCGCGCTGGGTTCTTCCTCGAGCGCCGCGAAGCCGGTATCGTTAACATCGGCGGCCCCGGCCAAGTCACGGTGGACGGCGTGGTTCACGCCCTCGCGCCGCTCGATGCCCTCTATCTCGGCCGGGGCGCCCGCTCCGTAACCTTCGCCTCCGTCTCCCCCTCCGCCCCGGCGAAGTTCTGGCTCCTCAGCTACCCCGCCCACGCCGCCTACCCGACCCGGCACGTTGCCTTCGCGACCGCCGACACCACCGCGCTGGGCGCACCCGAAACCGCCAACGAACGCCGCCTCACCAAACTCATCCACGCGGGCGCCTTCCCCACCTGCCAAGTCGTCATGGGCGTCACCCGCATGGCCTCCGGCAGCATCTGGAACACCATGCCGCCCCACACCCACCTGCGCCGCTCCGAGGTCTACCTCTACTTCGACGTTCAGCCCGCCCACGCCGTGTTCCACTTCATGGGCCAACCGCAGGAAACCCGCCACCTCGTGGTCCGCGACGGCGAGGCGGTGCTCTCCGCCCCTTGGTCCATCCATAGCGGCGCCGGCACCGCCAAATATTCGTTCGTCTGGGGCATGGGCGGCGAGAATCAGGAGTTCGCCGACATGGACCCCGCCCCCGTCGCCGAACTGCGCTGAACCCAACCCGCGTTCATGATTGTGCGCCAAGACGCGAAGGCGCGAAGTTCGATCCCCTGATTTTTCATCCATCCCATCTTCCGATTCCCCTCCGCGTCTTCGCTCCGACCTTAGCGCCTTGGCGTCTTCGCGCTTAAAAAACCTCCCTCGCCCCCCCAATTCCATGATCCTCGATCTTTTTCGCCTGGATGGCCAAACCGCTCTCGTCACCGGCGCCTCCCGCGGCCTGGGCGCCACCATGGCCGAGGCCCTCGCCCAAGCCGGCGCCGACGTGATCCTCGTAGCCCGCGGCGATCTTTCCGCCACAGCCAAACTCGTCGAGGCCGCCGGCCGGCGCGCATTCACCTTTTCCGCCGATCAAGCCAGCCGCCCTTCGATCGAGCGCCTGTGCGCCGCCCTAGGCGACTCGCTCCCGTTACCGGATATCTTGGTCAACAATGGCGGCACCATCCGGCGAGCCAATTTCACCGAGTTCTCGCTCACTGACTGGGACGAAGTGCTCGAAACCAACCTCACCGCCCCCTTCCGCCTCAGTCAGCGCGTGGCCTCCGCCTGGATCGCCGCCAGTCGCGGCGGAAAGATAATCCACACCGCCTCCATGCTCTCCTTCCAAGGCGGGGTGCGCGTCGCCTCCTACACCGCTTCGAAAAGCGCCCTCGCCGGCCTCACCCGCCTGATGGCCAACGAACTCGCCGCCAAGGGCATCAACGTCAACGCCATCGCCCCCGGCTACATGGCTACAGACAACACCGCCCAGCTGCGCGCCGACCCCGTGCGCAATCAAGCCATCCTCGACCGCATCCCCGCCTCTCGTTGGGGCCAGTCCGCCGACCTCGCCGGCGCGACCGTTTTCCTCGCCTCCCGCGCCTCCGATTACGTCCACGGCCACATCCTCGCCGTCGATGGCGGTTGGCTCGCCCGCTGAGCGCCGCAGGCCGGCCAGTTTTTCGGATTTTAGAATCTCAGCATTTCAAAGTTTCAAAAATTACCCCCACCCCATGCCCCTGCTACCCCGCCCCCTGTTGGCTGCCTTGACGGCGGCCGCCCTGTTAACCCTGCCCTGCCTGGCCGGCGATAAACTTGTCGTCACCGTCACCCACTCTCTGACCATCGCCCGCCCTTCCGAGACCATCACCGTGCCCTGGACCGAGGTGAACAAGGCCCTGCCCCACGCCCTCATCCAAAAAATCGCAGTGCGCGACGCCTCCGGCCAAATCCTGCCCTACCAAGTGACCAACGTCGCCCCCCAGGCCAAGGATCCTGAGCGCGTCGGTATCGCCTACGGCGAATTAATTTTCCAACACGACTTCGCCCCGGGCGAACAATCCGCGACCTTCACCGTCGAAGCCACCGAGACCGTCTCGCCACCCTTCCCCATCAAGGCCTTCGCCCGACCAGTCCCGGAACGCCTCGACGACTTCGCTTGGGAAAACGACCGCCTCGCCCACCGCACCTACGGCCCCGCCCTCGCCGCCCCGGGCGCCACCGGCACGGTAAAGGAAGTGCTAGTCACCAGCGGCCTCGACCTCTGGTGCAAGCGCGTCAACTACCCGATCATCGATCGCTGGTATAACAAAGGCCACGACCACTACCACCACGACGAAGGCGAAGGCATGGATATGTATGGCGTGGCCACCACCCGCGGCTGCGGCGGCACCGGCGTCTGGGCCGACGGCCGCCTCTACGTTTCCTCCAACTACAAAGCCGCCCGCATCCTCACCAACGGCCCCGTCCGCGCCGTCTTCGATCTCACTTATGATACGTGGGCCGCCGAGGGTGTATTCGTCTCCGAGGTGAAACGTTTCACCGTGGACGCCGGCCACAACCTCGACCGGATCGAGAGCACCTTCGCCGCCACCGGCAAACCCACCGAAGGCAAACCCACCGAACTCACCATCGCCATCGGCCTGAACAAAACTCCCGCGGACCCCAAACAGGATGCGGTTGTCAAGCTCACCCCCGACGCCGACGCCGGCAACCTTGCCCAGTGGATCATCCAGAAAACCAACGGCGCCCTTGGCACCGCCATCGTGGTGGTAGACCCAGCCGCCTTCGCCGGCTTCGCCGAAGACGCCCGTAACTCCCTCGTCCTTGCCAAAGCCACCCCCGGGCAGCCCCTCCGCTACCTCGCCGGCGCCGGTTGGGACCGCTCCGGCCAATTCGCCGATCAAGCCGCTTGGCTCGCCTACGTGGCCAGTGAGTCTGCCCGCGCCCGCTCACCGATCACCGTCCGACTCTCAACCCTTTAAACTGAAATCTTACCACGCCTTGCCCATGCTACCCCTAGCCCGTCTTCTCGCCCCCCTCGTCCTAGCCTGCTGCCTTTATCGGCCGCCACCCCGTCCGCCGCCCCGATCCAGAAATTTGGCGACGCCACCCCGCTCGAATGGTCCGTGCGCATGGCCCGCTCCGAAATGGCCCGCCAGGGCGAGCGGATGTTTTTCGACGCCAACCCCAAGGCCAAGTGGTCCTACACCGCCCCGCTCGTCGGCCTGTCCCTGATGCGGCTCTCCGAACAGACGGGGGATCCCTCCTATGGAGCCTACGGCGTGCGCACCGCCACTTCGTTTATCGGCACTGACGGCTCTATCGCCGGCTACCGGAAAGACGAGTTCAACATCGACCTCATCGCCCCGGGCAAGGTCCTCGTCTTAGCGTGGGAAAAGGGCGACCACACCCCCGCCCTGCGCACCGCCATTGAGACCCTGCGGGACCAGATGCGCTCCCACCCTCGAACCAGCGAAGGCGGTTTCTGGCATAAGCAGCGCTACCCGCACCAAATGTGGCTCGACGGCCTATTTATGGGCGCACCTTTCCTCGCCCACTACGCCCAGACCTTTAACGAACCCGCCCTCTTCGACGACGTCGCCAAACAGCTCATCCTGATGGACCGCCACGGATGGAACGCCGATAAACAACTCCACCACCACGCTTGGGACGAAGCCCGCGCCCAACCCTGGGCCGACCAGACCACCGGCCTCTCCCCCAGCTTCTGGAGCCGCTCCGTCGGCTGGTATGCCATGGCCCTCGTGGACTGCCTGGAATACCTGCCCGTCACCCACCCTGATGTGGAAAAAATCACCGAGATCCTCGACCACACCGCCACCGGCCTCGTGCGCTGGCAGGATCCCGTCTCCGGTTGCTGGTGGCAGGTCACCGACCAAGGCGCCCGCGAGGGCAACTACCTCGAGGGCACCGCCACCGCCATGTTTAACTACGCCCTAGCCAAGGGCATCGCTCGCGGCTACCTTTCCCGCGAAAAATACCTGCCCGCCCTGCTCAAGGGCTACGCCGGCATGATCCAGACCCTCGTCCGCACCGAGCCCGACGGAGCCATCAACCTGATCCAGTGCTGCGAAGTCGCCGGCCTAGGCGGCATGGGCAAGAACAACCACCCCCGCGACGGCTCCTTCGCCTACTACATCAGCGAACCCATCATCGTGAACGACCATAAGGGCGTCGGCCCCTTCATCTCGACCGGCGCCGAGCTGGAGAAAATCCTCCGCGCCCCGGCCGCGCGCTCCCTCGCCGACCAAGCCGGCCCCGGTTTCCAGGCCCGCGGCTGGCAGGATTACGATAAGGTTCTCGCCCGCATCCAGGCGCCGACCTTCCCCGCCCGCGACTTCCCGATCACCGACTTCGGCGCCAAACCCGGTGAAGACGTGACGCCCATCGCCAATACCGTGGCCATCGCCGCCGCCATCAACCGCGCCCACCAGGCCGGCGGCGGCCGCGTCGTCGTTCCCCCAGGCGTCTGGCGCACCGGTGCGATCCATCTAAAGAGCAACGTAAACCTCCACGTCACCAAAGACGCGACCCTGCTCTTCTCCACCAATCCAGCCGATTACCCCATCGTCCGCACCCGCTGGGAAGGCGTGGAGTTGATGAACTACTCCGCCCTCATTTACGCCTTCGAGCAGACCAACATCGCCGTCACCGGCGAGGGCACCCTCGACGGTGGCGCCACCCTTGACGATTGGTGGAGCTGGAACAAAAAGGGCCAGGGCGCCGCCCAGAAACAAAAAATCGCCCGCGACCGTCTCGTCGCGCTCGCCGAGACCGATACCCCCGTCGAACAACGCATCTTTGGTGAAGGCAGCTACCTCCGCCCCAACTTCGTCCAACCCTACCGCTGCACCAACGTGCTGATCGAGGGCGTCACCCTCCTGCGCTCCCCGATGTGGGTCATTCACCCAACCTTTTCGACTAATGTCACCGTGCGTGGACTCACCATCCGCTCCCACGGTAGCAACAACGACGGCTGCGACCCCGAGTCCTCCCGCGACGTGCTGATCGAGAACTGCCTCTTCGACAGCGGCGACGACTGCATAGCGATCAAATCCGGCCGCAACGGCGACGGTCGCCGCATGCCCATCGCCTCCGAAAACCTCATCGTGCGCGGCTGCACCATGAAGGATGGGCACGGCGGCGTGGTGCTCGGCTCCGAATGCTCCGCCGGCATCCGCAACGTCTTTGTGGAAAACTGCACCATGGACAGCCCCGACCTCGACCGAGCCCTGCGTTTCAAAAACAACGCCGTGCGCGGCGGCGTGCTGGAAAACGTCTTCATGCGCGACGTGACCATCGGCAAGGTCGTCGAGGCCGTGATCACCATCGACCTGCTCTACGAGGAGGGCGCCAAAGGCCCCTACCAACCGATCGTGCGCAACGTGCAACTCGACCGCGTGACTGCCACCGCCGCCCCCCGCGTGCTTTATGCGCGGGGCTTCCCCGGAGCGATCGTGGACGATATCCGTATCCACGACTCCGAGTTCAAAGGCCTGACTCAGCCGGAGGTTGTGCAAGGGGTTGGTAAAATATCTTTTCAAAACGTCACTCTCACCCCGGCCAACCTGAAGCCGGGCAAAAACTCCGTCGGCGCAAAACCCTAACCCAACCCCTACTTCACCCCATGCCTGCTTCCTCCGATTCCGCCCCGAAGATGACCGGTTACCGTTGGTCGATTTGCGCGATGCTATTCTTCGCCACGACCATCAACTATCTGGATCGCCAAGTGCTTTCTTTGACGTGGAAGGATTTTATTTCCCCCGAGTTCCACTGGTCCGACGCCCAATACGGCAACATCGCCGGCTACTTTTCTATTTTCTACGCGATCAGCATGCTCTTCGCCGGTCGCTTCATCGACTGGATGGGCACCAAGCGTGGCTTCAACTGGGCCATTGGCATCTGGTCGGTGGGCGCCTGTCTACACGCCTTTTGCGGCATCGCCAGCTCGGGCATTCTCGCGGGGCAATGGATGGTCGGCTTTGAAGGCGCCAAGGAGGCCCTCGGACACATCACGGATGTCGCCCGCGTCGCGGAGGTGAGCGTGGGGCTGTTTATCTTCGCTCGCTTTATCCTCGCCGTGGGCGAGGCCGGCAACTTCCCGGCCGCCATCAAGACCACGGCGGAATATTTCCCGAAAAAAGACCGCGCCTTCGCCACCAGCATCTTCAACGCCGGCGCCACCGTCGGCGCCCTGTCCGCGCCCCTCCTGATCCCCACCATCGCCGCCGCCTGGGGCTGGGAAGCCTCGTTTCTCATCATTGGCGCACTCGGCTTCATCTGGATCGGCTTCTGGCTGCTGATTTATCACCGCCCCGAGGACACCGCGCGAGTGAACCCCGCGGAGCTTGCCTACATCCGTCAGGACCGCGCCGAAGAGGCGATCAACTCGCCTGATAACGGCTCGGACAAAATCAGTTTCTTCGCCCTGCTGCGCTATCGTCAGACCTGGGCCTTTGCCGTCGGCAAATTCATGACCGACGGCGTGTGGTGGTTCTTCCTCTTCTGGACCCCCGCCTACCTGAGCTCCGTCTACCACATTAAGTCGTCCGACACCGTTGGCAAACTGGCCATCTTCGTCCTCTACTCGATCACCCTGTTCTCGATCTACGGCGGTTGGCTGCCCTCCTACTTCGTCGGCAAGAAGGGCATGAGCCCCTACGACGGCCGCATGAAGGCCATGTTGATCTTCGCTTTCATCCCGCTGCTTGCGCTCTTCGCCCAGCCCCTCGGGCACTACAGTTATTGGTTTCCGATCGTGATCATCGGCATTGCCGGCGCCGCGCACCAAGCTTGGTCCGCGAACATTTTTTCCACTGTGGGTGACATGTTTCCCCGCAAGGCCATCGCCACCGTCACCGGCATCGGCGGCATGGCGGGCGGCGTCGGCTCGTTCCTGATCAACAAGGGCTCGGGCAAACTCTTCGACCACGCCGCCGACACCCAGATGGTATTCATGGGCTTCAAAGGCAAGGAGGCCGGCTACTTCATCATCTTCTCCATCTGCGCCGTGGCCTACCTGATCGGCTGGGCCATCATGAAGGCTTTGGTGCCCCGCTACGAACCGATCAAGGATCTGTAAACAATCCCCCTTCTCCCTGGCACGGGCCAACCCCTCCCCACCATGCGCTCGCTCCGAACACTCCTACCCCTGCTGTTACTCGCCTCGTCGGTTCTCCCCGCCGCCGAGGTCGGTTGGAAAACCGCCCTGGCCCAACCCGACGGGTGGTATGCCACCGCCGCCGCCCGCACCCTCGCCGACAGCGTGCTACTCTACCAGACCCCGGTCGGAGGCTGGCCGAAGAACACCGACTTCTCCGACCCGCCCACCGAAGAGTTTCTCGAGGACGCGCGCATGGACCACCGCGCCGCCACAATCGATAACAACGCCACCACCACCCCGTTGCGTTTTCTTGCGCGCGTGCTTGCCGCCGCCCCCGACGACCGCACCCGCACCGCTTTCGAGCGTGGGTTCGATTACCTGCTTGCCGCCCAATACGAAAACGGCGGCTGGCCCCAGTATTTCCCCCTGCAAAAGGGCTACTACACTCACATCACCTACAACGATAACGCCATGGTGAACGTGCTCGAATTCCTGCGCCAAGCCGCACGGGGCGAGCCACCCTACACCTTCGTCGACGAGGCCCGCCGCAATCGCGCCACCGCTGCCGTGGCCAAGGGCATCGATTGTATCCTGCGCACCCAGGTTCGTAATGCCGAGGGCCACCTGACCGCCTGGTGCGCCCAGCACGACGAGACCACTTTAGCGCCCGCCTGGGCCCGCAATTTCGAGCCGCCCACCCTCTCCGGCGGCGAAAGCGTGGGCATCGTGCGGTTCCTTATCGGCATCGAAACCCCCTCGCCCGAAGTCCGCGCCGCCATCGAGGGCGCGGTGAATTGGTTCTCGAAGGTGAAGATCACCGGCCTGCGCTACGAAACCATCAAGGACGCCGACGGCAAAAAAGACCGCCGTGTCGTCCCCGACCCCTCCGCCCCGTCCATCTGGGCCCGCTTCTATGAGCTAGGGACTGACCGCCCCCTCTTCATGGGCCGCGACAAGGTCGTCCACTACGCCCTCGCCGACATCGAGCGCGAACGCCGCGCCGGCTACTCCTACTACACCACCAGTCCCAGCTCGCTGCTCGAGAGCCAATACCCCAAGTGGCAAAAACGCCTCGAAAAAGCCGCCGCCCCGGTAACCAAGGCCACCGGCACGAAAAAACCAGCCAAGTCCAAGCCCTAAGCCCGCCCCCATGCCCTCTGCCTTCCGCCTGCGTTATAGCTGGTTCGCCGCGCTGTTCGCTCTAGCTCTCAGCGCCTTCGCCTCCGCGCCCGACGCCACCGTCGCCGCCGACGGCTCCGGCGACTACACTTCGCTCCAGGAAGCTATCTCAAAGGCCCCCATGCGCACCGGCGCGGACGACCCCCGCTGGGTTATTGAGGTAAAACCCGGCACCTACCGCGAACGCATCTACGTGCAACGTGAGCGCGGCCGCATCCTCGTGCGCGGTTCGGACGCCGCCACCACCACGATCACCTTCGATCTGCATGCGAATCTCCCGGGCCCCGACGGCAAGCCCCTCGGCACCTTCTACACCCCCACCGTGCAAATCGACGGCGACGGCATGATTTGGGAGGACGTCACCCTCGCCAATACCGCTGGCCCCGTCGGCCAGGCCCTCGCCCTGCGCGCCGACGGCGATCGCCTCATTTTCCGCCGCTGCCGCTTCCTCGGCTGGCAGGATACCCTGCTCCTCAACCGAGGCCGCCACTACTTCGAGGACTGCTACATCGAAGGCCACGTGGACTTCATCTTCGGCGCCGCCACCGCGTTCTTTTCTCGCTGCCACATCCACTGCCTGCGCGACGGCTATATCACCGCCGCAAGCACCCCCGAGGGCACGGCCCACGGCTTTGTTTTCGCCGACGGCCGCGTCACCACTGGCCCCGAGGTGGTGAAGGGCGTCTACCTCGGCCGGCCCTGGCGAGATTTTGCCAAAACGGTCTTCATCCGCACCGAATTGGCTGGGAACATCCGCGCCGAGGGCTGGCATAACTGGAACAAACCAGGCGCGGAAAAGACGACCTTCTACGCCGAGTTCGCCAACACCGGCCCCGGGGCGTCCCCGGCTACGCGCGCCCCCTGGGCGCACACACTAACCGCCATCGATGCCGCCGCGCTCACCCCCGAAGCCGCGCTTGCTGGCCCCGACGGTTGGAATCCGGTCGCACGGTAGTTTCCGGTGATACCGGTCTCCGGAGACTACCTGTTTAAAGGGTAAGCTTGACGACAAGGGTGCCGGCAATGGCAGGGGCTTCCACTGAGGGCTCGATGACCAAAGCCTCATCTAGTTGCCGCCAAGCAAGGCTTGCCTTAGCCCCCAGCAAGTGGGCTCCTGTGATGATCACGGCCGATGAGGAACGGCCAAGAGCCTCGAGCCGTAGTGCCTCCGTGGGCACGCCCATGACGATGACGTAGAGGGTGCGGCCATCCTTGCTCGCGGTGTAGCGCACATCGGCTGCCGTAAAAGGCTTTCCTTTGCCTTCGTTAAAACCTTGGGCAGAGAGAGCGACCCCTTTGCTGGCTGGGCCTTCACCAAAAATCTTCCCTAGACTACTCGTCACCTGGGTCTAAGGATCATACCGGACCCAGGTGGGAAGGCATTTAGGCGGCTTTCAGGCGGCGGCGGCGATACAGGGCGGCGCTGATGACGCCAACTCCTACCAGCGCAGCATAGGCGGAGGGCTCGGGGATGGCAGTGCCAGTGATCGCAATGTTCTGGGCCGCAAGTTGGACGTCGGCCAAGTCGGTTTGCTTACTCAGGCCGGTGAAACGGATCGTGCCAGTGTAAGTGCCCACCGTGGTCGGATTGAACGTGACGGTGAATGCAGTCGAGGAACCTGCGGCGAGGCTCGTGACATCGGCGGCCGTGCTGGAGATCGAACCCGCGCCGGTGTAGGTGAAGGTCCCTCCCAAGTAATCGCGGAAAGCTCCGGACGCATTGGCGAGATCGAAGGTTGCGGTGTAGGTGGTGCCGATTGAAACCGTGCCGAAATCAAGGCTTAGCCCGCCAAAGCTCCCAACGCCGCTGGTCTTGGTAAAGCTCGGGCTGGCGAGGTCGTAGGCCGTGACGTTGATGTTCACGGTCTGGCCGGTGATGGCGAGGTTACCGAGTCCGCTGGAGTTTACCGCCTGGGTTTGTAACCCGAGGGTCGCCGAGCCACTGTAAGTGCCCGATGAGGAGAAGGTGCCACCCACGGAAAGCGTGCCGCTGCCCGAAGCGCCGCCGGCGATACCTGTGGCGGAGCCTGTGGCGGTGAAACCGTCCGTGATTCCCGAGAACCCAGTGGTGCCAAGGGTCTCTTGGTAGGTGGCGGAGGCGGCCCCCGTGTTTGCGAGGCTCACACTGGCTGTGCCCGCCACGTCAACGCGGGTCTTAATGTTAACCGTCTGGCTGGCGGCGGCAGAGGCGGGGTTGTAGGCTGCCCCGCTCAGGGAAACGGCGGTCGTGCTGAGGGTCGTGTCTGCATAGGTGCCCGCCCCCGTGGACTTGAGCACCACCGAAGCGTTGCCGCTTTGGACGCCTGCCGCGCTGGTCGCGAGCGAGTAGTTGACCGTGCCGCTGGAGCCGCCGGCCACGGCCGTGAAGCCGGTGCCACTGCCCGTGACAGTTGCTTTCAACTGTTCGGAGAAGCCGTCGCTAGAGGCCGAATTGGTGATCGAGGCGGTGCCAGTGAGGGCGTCGCCGACGCGCACATTACCCAGATTCACCGAACTCGTGGGTGCCGTGGCGGTCGCCAGGCGATAAAGGGCGAGGTCAACATTTCCGGATCCGTAGGATACGACCTCGTGCAGGGTGGCGCTGAGCGGATTGGTGATCGTGCTAAAAGTGCCCGTGAGGCTGCCGCCATAGGTGGCGAGGCGATAAGCACCGGCGCCGGCGGAGCCTTGGCTGTTGGCACCGGAGTTGTTAACGAGCTGGAGGGTGCTGCCGGTCAGATTGAGGTTTCCGGAGACGTCGGTGCGGTCCGAAACGCCAGCCGAGGCGGTCGCACCGGAGGTGCCGAGTTCGGACTGGAGCGTGCCGGTGAGTGCCAGATTTCCCGTGATCGTGTTGGTGCCGATGGAGTTGCCGGGGGCGAGGGTGCCGGCGATGGTCACCGTCTTGCTCGCGCCAATGTTGATCGTGCCGATACCCTTGACCGTCTGTGTGCCGGCAAAGCTAAACGCAGATTTCGCCGTGAGGTCGAGCACGGTGCCGGTGGAGCCGGTCGAACCCACCGTGATGACCGGACTGCTGGCAAGTGTGCCCGCCGAGCCAAGGGCGAGGGTGCCGGCGGAGATGGTGGTGTTGCCTGTGTAGGTGTTGGCGCCGCCGAGCGTCTGGGTGCCGGAGCCCGATTTCACTAAAGAAATAGCACCGCTGATGATGCCGGAATTCGCCGCAGTTCCATCGCTATAAGCGTATGTGCCACTTCCACCGATTGTAAGGGTCGCTGCGGCGGTGGATGTTACCGTATTAGTATTAGTGCCGGAATACGTTCCACTCGTGGAATTTAGCCCTGCGATCTGCTGGTTGCGACCGTTCAAATCCAACGTGCCTAGATTGCTGCTGGAGGCTTGGCCTAGCGAGACAACCGTGCCCGTGGGTAGGCGGTCATTACCGGTGGTGAGCTGAAGGTTACCGTTGTTGATGGCGGTGGAACCGGAGTAGGTGCTTACGCCTCCGAGGGCCAGAGTGCCGCTGCCTTGCTTGGCCCAGGCCCCATTCGATCCAGATTTATCGGAGATCACTCCGTCATAAGTAAGTGTTCCAGTTGAGACAGTGCTGATGGAAGTGCCCGCCGTCCCACCGATTTGAATACCATGCGTCGATGCCAATGTGTAAGTGACAGCACCAGCAGCAGTGCTCGCTGACGAGAGGCGTCCGCCATCAATTATGATAGTATTCGCGGCATTACCAAAAGCACCGTTGCTTGCGAAGCCCACTTCGCTGCCATTAATCGAGATCGTGCCAGTGAAAGTGTTGCTGGAGCTACCGATGTAGGTTTGACCGGCACCCGAGCCTGTGAACGTGAGGCCTGAGCCGGATGCTCCAGAAATAACACCTGAGTAAATGCGGCTGCCGCTGACCGTGTCATTATTGATGGTGCGAGTGGCGGCGCCAAGAGCTACACTGCCGCTAAATGTTGCATTTCCGGTGCCTGAGTTGGTGAAATTGCCAGCGACGGTTATATTGTTTGCGTAAGAACGAGTGCCAGAGGACTCGATGTTACCCCCGTTGATCGTCAGCAAACTGGCGGATCCGCCAAACGAGTTGTTACCGGACACGATGACGGTTCCTGCATTAAGGGTGAACCCAGAGTTGGCAGCGTTATATGCATTTGACTGCGCCCCGATGTTCCACGTTCCCTCTCCACTCTTGATGAAGCCAGCTTGGTTTGAGGCTGCGCTAACACTTTGGCCCGACCAAGTTAATGTTGCTCCCGCCCCGATATCAAAGGTTCTGGCGCTGGAGGATCCGGTGGACAAGGTGTTCGCTGATGTGACCGTGACCGTCCTACCCGCATCGACCGTGACGTTGCCAACCGTGGTAGTGGCAAATGTTACCGTAGAGTTTGCGGTGAAACGCACGTTCGAACCGGATGACCAAGCGGTAGTGAACGGCCCGCTGCCTGAGGTTCCCCAAGTTGAGCCGGTCCAAGTGCCGGATGTGTTGTCAGTTTTCCAGAATTGCTGGGCGTTCACGGACACGGCGGCGGCCAGAGCAAGCGCGAGAATGGCGACGAGGCGGGCCGGAATGCGACTCGGCGAGGAGAAGGCGGTGCGACTGGATTTCATAAAATTAAATGGTCAATCGGTAGCAAAAGAGGTGCCAGAG
>Ga0114979_10000306_pt1 | contig 32428 bp, 30 predicted proteins | sample S_140625_EF_Meta_FD_87315 | JGI IMG/M metagenome (GOLD analysis project Ga0114979, IMG submission 87315) | Freshwater microbial communities from Lake Simoncouche, Canada to study carbon cycling - S_140625_EF_MetaG | ecosystem: Environmental > Aquatic > Freshwater > Lake | place: Lake...
GTTAACTATGATATATGGAGAAAATCTGCAGACTTAGAAGTTACATTTGGTAACAATAGTTTAGAACCACAAAACGGAATTAGTTTTGCTGAGTTCCTTTCTAATTTATTAAGTGGACAAATTACTAATTCTCACGTAATTCGTTATAAAAAGAATTATATTCAATTAGAAGATGTTTATCAGGACTATATAAATCAATTAGTTTTATCTGGTTTTACACCATATGATATAATTGATATTCATGAGTTTGTAAATAAAATGAGTCCATATTGGACAGATATTTTAAGTCAAATAGTTCCCGCAACTACATTATGGATGGGCGGTAACTTAATTGAAAATAGTGTATTTGGTAGACCTAAGTATGCTTACAGAAAGCCATGTCAACCAATAGAGATAGTTGAAAACTTATACCCCGATTTTGAATCTATAATTGAAGAAGATTTAGAAACATTATTAGGTGACCCAGATAACTTAAGAGGGTTAATTAATTTAACGGGATTTAGTTTCACATTATATTTTAATATTGATGGTACTGTGACAACAGGCACCACTAAAGCACAATTAACAAATACTGATTTATTTCCAGGTGGATTCACTGCTGTTAATAGTTGTTCAATTTTAACAACAAATACAACATCACTTCCATTAATATGTGATTATAAAGATTGGATTAATCCAAATCTTACGAGTATAAAAGCAAAATGGAAAGCCGCGGTAAACGCTTTAGTTGCACAAATCGATGCACAAGCAAATGTATCAATGACTGCTACATACTTTACAGACACCGATGGTATAGATAAAGTTAAATTTATTGTTCAAAGACCTAACGATGTAAATTGTTCGTCAAATGATTATATCGATTTTTATTTTGATGGAAGTTATGGTCAAAATTTAACATCACCTCTTGAAATAGAAATTAAAGCAGTGTGTGATACTTTCACAGGAAGCACAGAATGTAAATTAGAAACAGATTTAATTTTCAATATAACTGGTGTTACAGTACAAGAAGGTACATCTAACAATAGTGGTTGGGGAATATATATGCATAAAAATAATAGACCATTAGTAAATACATATTTTGGTTTTACTAGTGACCCATCAGTTGTTTTTTTACCGGTAATTGGGCAACATTGTCAATTTATTTTAACCAATGTTAAAGAAGATGACATTATTGATTTAGTATTTACTGATGCAGCAAATAGCAGTGTTAAAGTTAAAATACAAGGATTAACATTACAGGTCGTTGAAATACCAATTGAAGTACCAGATAATATAAATTTAACAAGTACCGGTTGGACAATAACACCAATAGTGCAATATAGAAATAGTTACAACTATGGTATTAAACATGATACTACTGTTTTAGTACTAACGGGTGCAACAAATAATTTAGCAAACACAACTAAGAAATTAGCTAGTGCTTTAGTTCCTGGTGATGTGTTATTAAGTGCAAATTATGCTAACTGTAACACGTTTACAAATACTGATTATAGAGAAGCGGCAGCTGCTGATGATTATACATTCTCTTTTGATTACTCTAGAGTAACAATATCTGATATTGATTCAATGGGGTCAGTTAAGAAAAGTATTATTAGTGGTACTACCTCTACAGGTCAAGTAGTTACATTTGATATACTACCTACAACAAAACCAAGAATTTTCACGAATATTGATGTTAATGAAACCACCGGCGCAATTTCTAGAAGAAAAGGTTATTTCTTTACAAATAGATCTCCTGAGTTTTTACAAGTAAAACCAGAAACACCAATTGAACCATGTTGCGATTACCCTGCAGATTATTATGAGACAGGTGATTTTTTAATTACTGAGTCAGGACATCTTATTGAGGTAACGGCAGTTGATTTAGATTACTGTGAAGCAAATTTGTTTTATAATTTGAATGTTACTAGTGACACTAGTTTATCTGATTTAATTTTATTTAACGGAACAAATAGTCGTCAATTATTATTGCAACATCATTATACTAAGTTCACAACTAAAGATGTTAAAGAACAACAATATTACACAGTAGCGCCTTGTTGTGATTATGATGAAAATACTATGGGTATAGCGGCATTGACTAGAGCAACATATAATAATATATGTAATCTAACACCTGCAGTTGTATGTGGTGATAGCTATCCAATAGGAACGCCAACAGCGACTCCAACACCAACACCGACTCCAACACAAACTCCTACACCTACACCGACTAGTACTCCAACGCCAACGCCAAGTAGTACACCAACAGCAACACCAACAAGCACACCAACACCTACACCTACAGCAACGTCTGCAGATGATTTATGTGCTGATATACAGTTTGATACACCAAGTAGTACTCCAACTCCAACACCTACAAGCACTTCATGTATTACACCAGAAGGTTTACCATCATATATTTTATTTAGAAGTGTGCAATTAAATGTTATAAATGAAGATTTTATTTTCTATACTGGTACAACAACAGACGCTGGCAATGCTTATGATTTATTTAAATATTATACAGCACACGGAGTTGGCTATGATCCTGTTTATATAGATACAATTGTTATTGGGGAAAGAGTTTATTTAAATGATGTGAGTTTTACAGATTGTGAATGTCCATTAAATGGTAATTATTGGTTATTTGATTCTGAATTTATTAATCCTAATGATCCAAATGTTAAAATTTTAACAATTGTAGATTGTATTATAACAGATATTACCGATTGGACATATACTGAACCAATAACATCAACTAATTTTGTAATTAGTTCAGGATACTCAGCACCAACTTATTGTGATGGATTGGGTGGACCATTCTCAACATCAATTTATGGTAATGATTCTGATTGGATGTCAGTTACAAGATTCTTTACTAATGCTGGTATGACTACACCATATAACGGTGGTAGTTTATATTATGGTGATTCCGAAATGACAAACGCAACTACTGTTCAAATAGATAATAATGGATATGTGATTAATAGATACGGTTGTTAAAAATAAATTAATAGATGGGAGCAAATTTTACATATAACGGTCAATTTAACTCAAAGCCTTCTTGGCAGGGAAGTCTTAGTGGCGTTACATGTAATGTTAGATGGGATGGTGTTGATCATTGGGGAATAATTGGGTGGCCATATGGTGGTACACCAAAAAATTTTACAACAGGTATTCCAAGTACTGGTTGGACAATTGTTGGTACAAGCATTGCAATATCAATAACACTTAATTTAGGTGATTGTCCAACGCCGACGCCAACTAGTACACCAACGCCAACACCAACTTCGACACCGACTCCAACACCAACTTCGACACCCACGCCTACACCCAGTTCGACACCCACACCCACACCGGATTGTAATTTTGTTGTAGATACAAATGTTATCACTGCTACTCCAACACCAACACCAACTCCAACATCAGATTGTAATTTTGTTGTAGATACAAATGTTATAACAGCAACACCGACTCCGACACCTACACCAACAGATGATTGTAATTTTGGAGTTAACACAAATGTTATAACGGCAACACCGACTCCAACACCTACACCAACAGATAACTGTGAATTTGGTGTTGATACAAATATTATTACGGCAACGCCAACACCAACAACCAGTCCAACACCAACACCAACACCAACGGAGAATTGTGAATTTGTGGTGGATACAAATGTTATAACAGCTACACCAACTCCAACTCCTACACCAACTGAGAATTGTGACTTTGTTGTGGATACGAATGTTATAACTGCGACTCCAACACCAACAACAAGCCCAACACCTACACCAACTCCAACAGAGAATTGTGAATTTGGTGTTGATACAAATATTATTACGGCTACTCCAACACCAACAAGTACGCCTACACCAACACCAAGTCCTACAAGCACACCTACTCCTACGCCAACGCCTACAGAGAATTGTGATTTTGTGGTAGACACAAATGTTGTTACAGCAACACCAACACCAACATCTAGCCCAACACCAACACCGACTCCAACAGAAAATTGTGATTTTGGTATTGATACAAATGTTGTTACAGCGACACCAACACCGACTAGTACTCCGACAGCAACACCAAGTCCTACACCTAGCTCAACACCAACAAGTACGCCTACACCAACTCCAACTCCAACAGAAAATTGTGATTTTGGTATTGATACAAATGTTGTTACAGCGACACCAACTCCTACACCTACACCAACTGAGAATTGTGAATTTATTGTTGATGTGAATAGTGTTACGGCTACACCAACTCCAACACCTACACCAACAGTCGCAGATGTTGCATTTTTATCAGTACAACAAGATGATTGTATATGGGATGAAGTATATGGTAATAGTTCAATAGTGACATATAGCGGATTTAGTGGCGGTAGTGGTGAATATGAAATTAGTACAACTTACCACCCAAGTACTACAAATATTTTTGATGGTTCATTTGTTAGTATTGGTCAATTTGATAGCAAAATATTCCATATACCTGAAGGAACTTGGTATGTTGCAATTAGAGATGCTAATGATTATAACAACAATAATGTTTCAGGTATATTAGTGACGGCATGTCCGACACCAACGCCAACGGCGACAGAAATACCTCCAACACCAACACCAACGCCAACGGCGACAGAAATACCTCCAACACCAACACCTACACCAACGGAGGTACAACCAACGCCAACACCAACATCGACACCTACGCCTACGCCTAGCCCAACTTCGACGCCAACCGCCACACCAACTCCAACACCGACTCCAACGGAGAATTGTGAATTTAATGTAGATGTGTCAATAGTTACTGCAACACCAACACCTACTGCGACGCCAACACCAACATCGACACCTACGCCTACGCCTAGCCCAACTTCGACGCCAACCGCCACACCAACTCCAACACCTACACCAACTGTTGATTGTGCTTTAAATGCTTCATTTAGTGAAATAACAAATTCACCAGGGCCAGGAGAAACTTCATTTAGCTTTGATGCGGATTATATTGTTTTAACATATCAATTCACTGATGGTCAAGATTTGGATACTAGAACAAGAATAGTTTCTCCAAATATTGGTCAAACAGCTTCTGCACAATATCTTGGTTGGAATAGACAATCACAATGGCCAACAAGTGGAACACCAATACTTAGATGGGGTGGTGATAACAGAGGAACTGGGTTTGAATCTGTAGTGATTAATATAATTAGGTTTAAAGAATTATACCCATCAGAAACAGTTATTGTTGTTGACATGAGAGGTTGGTGGTATCAAGCACTTGGTACTAATCCTGTTAATGTTGCGGCAACTATGTACAAAGGCGGAACAATAACCGGTCCAACTAATTACACATTTGGAAATACCGGATACTCTTCTTCAACAAGTGTAGAGTCAGTTTCAAAAGTTGTTACTGATTTTGAATATCAACAATCATCAGTAAGAGGAGAAAGAATCGCGACTTTAACATATAATTTATCGACAAATACGGGTATATTTAACAATAACGACACAACAACACCATCTGCATAATGACAAAGAAAGAAGTTACGGATTTAATGTATAATCAATTAGAAAATATTATTTATTTAGAATCACAAATAATGAATAATAAAGAATTTTCTATTTTCAAATCAGTAGATGAAGAAAAACATATTGTATGTGCTTTGAATAATATAGGTGAAAGTTATATTAGTGAAAATTTGACAACAATAAACGAATGTTATGACTGGATAAATCAAAACCAAAGATAAGTATAAGTAATGGCGAACAAAATATTTGATGTAAAGATAACAGCGGGAACCGATTTAGGGTTATATAATATCTATTATGATAGTGGAGCGGGAAATGTATTAGCATCTCTTAGTCCATCTTTAATTGCTGCATCTGGAGTTACATATTTTGATTTATCTAATGGTACGGGTGTTAGAGTTGAAGTACCAGATACAACAATTAAAATAGTTTTATATAATACGAATTCTAGAGTTATTGCTGAGTGTGTTACTAATTTGGTTGAGTTTGTTTTACCAACTCCAACACCAACAAGTACACCAACACCGACTCCAACACCAACTTCGACACCGACTCCAACACCAACGCCAAGCCCGACATCTACACCAACACCGACCCCAACACCTAATTGTGATTTCACAGTTAATGTTAATATAATTACTGCTACACCAACACCAACGGCAACGGCAACGCCTACTCCAACACCAACACCTAATTGTGAATTTAATGTTGATGTTGCAGTTGTTACGCCTACACCAACACCAACAAGTACACCAACACCGACACCTACACCAACATACAATTATCCACCAACTGGTGTGACAATTAGTTATGAATATGTGTATGAAAATCAGGCAACAGGAACTACAGTTGGATACTTAAGCGCACTATCACAAGATAGTGGTGATACACATACATTTACAAAGTTAGTAGGGTCTGGCCCATTTGATATAATAAATGGTAACCAAGTAATTACAACAGTTGTTTTTAATTATGAAGATCCTGGAACAACATATCCGCTTTATGTTCGTGTTCAAGATGCTAGCGGTCAATATTATGATGGTTTAATATATATTAATATTTTAAATGTTAACGAAGCGCCATACGGTATAGTACTTTATGGATCTATTCCAGAAAATTCCCCAACAGGAACAACGGTTGGATCAATAGGGACTAGCGATCCGGATGCTGGTGACACATTTACTTATACCCTTCTATCACTTGATGATTATTCGTCATTTACATTAAGTAGTGCTGGTGTATTAAAATCAAGAGAAATATTTAATTATGAATATAGAAATTCATATACAATATATGTGACAGCACAAGATGCTGGTGGATTAACATATACAGGATTAATAATAGTACCAGTCACAAACGTAAATGAAACACCAACAGATATTTTATTAAGTTCTCTTTCAATTTCTGAAAATGTTCCAACAGGAACAACGGTTGGCACATTTAGTACAGATGATCCGGATTACGGAAATACTTTTACATATAGTTTAGTGTCTGGTGTAACATATCCAGATAATGTAAATTTTTATGTTAGTGGTAGCACATTAAAAAGTAATGTAGTTTTTAATTATGAATATAAAAATTCATATAATATTAGAGTTAAATCTGTTGATGGTGGTGGATTATCTACAGAAAAAAATATCACAATATCTATTAGTAACGTTACAATATACGTTGATGGCACTCAAACACAGGCAGTCACTTGTTTTAATGGGTCAAATGGTATTGTGACACTATCAGGCGCTACAGGTGGTAGTGGAAGTTATACATATTCAAAAGATGGCACAAACTATCAATCAAGCGCAGTATTCAGTGGGTTAACATCTGCTGGATATACATTTTATGCTAAAGATTCATATGGTGAAGTTGGTAGTGTTTCTGTAACAGTTACACAACCAAATGCCGTTATGGTAAGTGGTGCAACAACTAATCCAACTTGTTATAGCGGATCTGATGGATCAATAACTATCAATTCAATTAACGGTGGTTCTGGTACTGGTTATCAATATTCTAAAGATAGTGGGGCAAACTGGCAAACAGGTACAACGTTTAGCTCATTAAGTAATGCGACATACACAATATATGCAAAAGATTCAAATAGTTGTACTGGGTCAACTGTTGTTACATTAAATAGAACACAAGTAAGCGCGTCAACTAATCAAACAAACATTGGATGTTATGGCGGTTCAACAGGACAAATAGTTGTTTCAGGAATGAGTGGTGGACAAGGTGGTCCTTATTCAATTAAATTAAATGTTGGTGGCACATATCAAACTACTACAACGTCAAGAACTTATAGTAGTTTAGCTGCTGGCTCATATACTGTGTATGTTAAAGATAGTGCTGATTGTGAAAGAACAATTAGTGTTACCTTAACACAACCAGCAACGGGTGTTATTGCGCAACCAGGTATAAATGTTCCACCTACATGTTATGATGGTAGTGATGGAGAAGTTGCGTTTTATGGGGATGGAGGGACATCGCCGTATACATATTCAATTGATGGTATTACGTATCAAGCTAGTGGGACATTTAGTGGATTATCTAACGGTAGTTATACTGGTTATGTTAAAGATGCTAATGGATGTGTTGCAACAATTACAAGAAACATTAATAGAAATGCACCAAGCGCAACAGCAACAATTACTAATGTAACGTGTAATGGTGGTTCTGATGGTAAAATAGTTTTAACTTCATTTACAAATGGTAGTTCACCATATCGTGTTTCAACAAATGATGGTTCATCATATACAACAGTTAGTACATCTTTTACATATTCTGGATTAACAACTGGTAATTATACAATTTATATTAAAGACGGATACAATTGTATTCAATCTTATAACTATTCAATTACCCAACCAAGTTCTGTAACATTTAGTGCGTCATTGACCAATCCAACATGTTATAATAGTGCGGATGGTTCTATAGTTGTTTCAGCGTCTGGTGGTTCTGGTGGATATCAATATTCATTGAATAATGGTGGATCTTGGCAATCAAGCAATACTTTTAGTGGCTTGGCAGCAGATTCTTATCTTGTTAAAGTTAAAGACAGTAATGGATGTATGTCATCTAGTGTCGGGTCAACATTATCAAAATCAGCACCTACCGCAACAATATCAGCATCAAGCCCATCATGTTATGGTGGAACGGGTTCAATATCTGTTTCCGGAGGTTCAGGTGGTAGCGGTTCTGGGTATCAAGCAAAGAATGGCTCTGGTGGTACATATGCTAATTTGCCAGTAACATATTCTTCATTAGGTACAGGAACATATACAATATACATTAAAGATGGTGCAAACTGTGTTCAAACATATAGTTACACAATTACAGTACCAAGTCAAGTAACTATTAGTAGAGATTCTACAACACCACCAACATGTTGGTATAATGCTGATGGACAATTTGTTCTTAGTAGTGGTGGCGGTACGGGAACTAAAACATATTCAATTGATGGTACTAACTATCAATCAAGCGGAACATTTAGTGGTTTAGGTAATGGAACATATACTTTATATGCTAAAGATGAAAATGGTTGTATAGCGACAACAAGTGGGACATTAAACACATCGGAAATGGTTGTTAATTTCAATATTCAACAACCTGTATGTCATAATGATCTTGGACAAATATCAATGGCCTCAGTATCTGGTGGATCTGGTTTAATTAGTTCATGGACATGGTTTTTAGAAGGTACTTCAATTGTTAGACCGTCTAATTACATATATGGTAATTTAAACAGCAGTCCACATACGTTCACAATATATGATGGTAATGGTTGTTCAAAAGATTATACTATAACACTTACAAATCCATCTGTTTTAACTGCATCAATAAGTAGTGTTGTTGCGGCAACATCTGCAAATAATGATGGTCAATTAACTATGTCATCAACTGGTGGTGTTTGGCCAAAAACATATTATTTGTATAGAGATTCAACGTCACCATATAACGATTTACCAACAGGTGATTTAGTTGCAACTTATACCAATGTTACCTCCGGAAGCCCAGATAGAACTATTACAACATTGTCTGGAAATTATTATTGGTTATTGGTTGTTGATGCTAATGGTTGTTCAGCTTCAACTGGAGAAATCGAAGTACCTAAACCTGTGGCGGTTAGTGGATTTGTTGAAGTTTGGTATGGATCTTCTTATGGAACTTCAGGAACAGCGTGTTCAATGATTAGTCCATCTTATTATCTATACTATAAAGTTGGTGACCCAAATAATGGATTATCAATGAACCAAAGGTATTATAATTCAAATGGAACATTGTTTGATGGTAGTGTTTATGAAGCTATGTCAGATGGTACATACTTTGGTACTATTGATGGGTCTGGTAAATTCCGATTAGTTGGTACTTGCCCTTAAAAAAAATGGAAAAAACAAAATAAACTGATATTTATATAAAAAAGAACAAAAATGAATCTTACATTCACATTACAATCGGCTTATACTGGCGCAACATATGTTGCCGGTCCTTTTAACATAACTGGAATTACTAGTGATGATGTTGCACATGAATTGGCAACTGGTGTTACAAAAACTGAATTAACTACTGGTTACAGTATTAATACGGTTTTGGAGACATTAACTGGTGGAACAATACAAAGTACAAGTACTTGTGACACATCTCAAACTTGGTATGTTGGTAGTCCACCAGCACCAGAAAACCCAAATAATGAAATTTTATTAAGGTCGGGAACCTCTAATTATAACGGTACGGCATGTGTACAAGCATTATTATCTAATTTTAATAGAGCAGTGTTTCATCCAACTGATACTGTTTTAGTAGATGGTCACACATATTATGATCATAATGGTAACGTATTTAGTGGTGCTAACGGGTATTTCTCAGACGGAATCACAGTTGGAAGAATCACATATCAAGGACTATATACACAGCAAACTAGTTGTAGTGGGGTTTAACGAAATCACACATATTAATTTAAAAACCCCATTTAATATATGGGGTTTTTTATTTAAATTATGCTATTAATGTATTTATAGTAATATGGGATTAAATATTAGATTACATGGCATTTCAGGATTCACCAATCCTTTTAGACTATCTTACAGAACAGGTATATCACCTGGCAATGAAATGGTTATTGCCACCGGTTATACTTCATATGGTAGTTCTACATATCCAGCTAATACTGATACATTAGTTTTTACTGGTACAACAGCATCAGGAGCGTCATTTGATACAAACTATTGGTTTAAATTGACAGACACGGTTACAGGCGCATACATAATTGAAAAGTTAACAACACATCAAGAAGAAGAATTTTCTTTCTGTTTACATTGTTGTGACTTTGATTATAATGGAACAGCAATATATGTTGCACCTTAAAATATATTAAATGGCATTTTCTACAAAAATACAATTAGATGGAAATAAAGTTGGACCAGCATGTGGTCCTTATGATATATTTGCGTGTACTGGTACAACAATTGGTAGTTTACCTACTGGTAGCCCAACTGGATATACATGTAGTAATACTGCACTGGTTACTGGTGTCACCAGAGCAGAAATAGCGGCATTTAGCGGTTACACAGTTAATTTACCTTCCTGGGACACTAAAGCGGTTAAATTAGTTTCTTATGGTGAATGTGAGAATAACGCTCCGGTATATTTTATTATTTCTGGTATACCAACACCAACGCCTACACCAACACCAAGTCCTACAGCAACACCTACACCAACACCAAGTCCTACAGCAACACCTACACCAACACCAAGTTCTACTGCAACACCTACTCCTACTCCAACTCCTACACCTACTGCAACATCTGCCGTAGCATTGCCTGGTTGTGGTGATACAATTAGTAATACTTATGCGCCTAGTGGGAATACAATTCAAACACATTATTTAGACTTAACGTCAGCAACTAGTGGCGATACAATTACTCTACATTACACAGCAAATGAAAGACCAGATAGATTTAATATTTATGACAATTCAAATAATTTAGTAGTTACTAGTGGATGGGTTGGTAGTGATAATACATATGTAGGCCCATGGGGTGGCGTAGGATCATTGGTTGATCCAGATGGGGATGGATATATGGACTTTACATATGATAGTTCAAAAACATATAAATTAACAGTTGATGTTGGCCCAGCAAATTCAAGTAATATATTATCTGATGGTTGGACAGTAACAATTGCATGTACAGCGCCTCCTGGTTCTACAACCAAATACATTGTTAAGAAATGTGCTGGTAGTGGTGGAGATGGTGTAACAACATATAAAATAGATGTTAGTTTAGTCGTTACAGGTAAAACGTATACATTCCTTTCAGGTCCTGGTGGCCTTGCCGATATGAATGGAGAAAACTGTTGGGACGTTACTGGTAAGATAACAGATACTAGTTCACCTGATTATGTAGTACCAGGTTATAATAATCAGTACTTGAGTTGTGGTGCATGTACTCCAGTTTCTTTTGATAGTTATTCTGGTAGTAGTGTTAATGCCGCTTGTTTAAGTGAAACATTAATAAAAGTTTGGTATAGAGGTGGTTTAGGATTGTCTTATGATACTGTTTTATATACTACTAGCGGATTTACAACACCAGTTGACTTTGGTTATTATTGGTATAGTGATGAATTAATATTTGGTGTTCTTAATGGAGTTGGGCACCCATCAGTTGAAGATGGTAGAATTAACTATGAAGGAGGACCTTGTCCTCTACCAGATCCAACAGCAGTTCCTTTGGGGTATTTTACAGGATATGTGAGTGATGGAAATGCTTTAGAGGCGTGTAACGGTGGTATATTTGGACCATTAAGAACAGTTCCACCATATGATCAAATACCATATTATGCATTTGCGTTTGAAATTATAGGAAATGCTACTGGTGATTTATGTAACGCAACACAAATTTCAACTAGTGGGTATAGTGCTAATGGTAATATTATTAAACCAATGGCACAAGGTGGTACATATGATATGAATCCTGATTTCTGGATTGCTAGTGGTGGGTTTGTTAGAAAATGGACAAGAACTGGTACTACTAGTAATGCGACACCATTATCTGCGTGTTCAAGTTGTCCTACCCCAACCCCAACTTCAACACCAACCCCAACACCTACACCAACGGCAGTACCGGGAACACCATGTATTTCAATAACATCTTATAATTCTCAGGGTACAGTATATTGTATGACTAATAATCTCCCATATTATTATACCACTATTACTGTATTATTAACTGACGGTAATGGTAATGCTATGAATGCAGTTGGTGATGTATATGCGTATGTCAATGTTACAGAAAACATTTTATATCAACAAGAATCAACATCTGATTGGAGTATAAAAATAATTAGTGGAACAAGTTCAACTAACATCACGATTGATACATCAGTACCTGTTGATAATGGACAAGGAGGATGTGAATCAGAAACAAGAGTAATAAATTCTTACAGTGCACAAGTGGGATATAGCATATGTGCACCTTAACAATAAACATAAAATCAATATTTATAACATATGAGTTTTTTAAACAGCAATAATTCGGATTACTTATCAGCAAGATTAACCAAGAAAGGTAGAAAGTCTATTGCTGAAGGAAACTTTGTTATAAAATATTTTCAAGTAGGTGATTCTGAATTTGATTATAATTTTAAAATTCTTAATGGTGCCGGAGGTATCCCGCATCAAAAAGTATTGTCACCAATGGATGGCGATCAGCAAGTTAAATATCCTTACTACTTATCATCAAGCAGTGATATATCATACGGAGATCCAATAGTTAATCCAACAGTAGAAACTATTAAAAATATTATTGGGCCGGCGGGGTTTGCTTCTCAATATTTTGAATACGATTCTTTAGAATGTACGGGTACAACAATTGAATGTACAAATCAAGAAATATCAATGTCAGCAATTGATGGTGATAATATTTTAGTTGTCCCAGATGGTGCGGCTTATAATAATTGTCAATATATTACAATAGCATTTAAAACAAGATTAGCTTGTAACGATGTTCTTACTGGCTCATCACAAAGTTTAGTTTATAAAATTATTTCAATATCAGGTAATGAAATTACATTAGATAGAACAATGCCAGACTTTCATACAGAAAGTGGTTATGCTCAAGTTATTTGTCATAACTGTAAATTAGAATATCCAATATCAACGGAGATATCTCCAGCATGTTCACCAAGACCGGTTGATAATTTTGAACAACACGATCCATGGACTTTAGATATTGTTTGGTCACAAAAGCCAGCAGGTTTAGACGGTGTTAATGAAAATTTATCAGGTTATACTGGCAACCAATTTACATCAACTAAAAATTATTTAGGTTATACAAGCACATCTGGTCAAACATTTACAAATTTAACTGGAGGAACAATTACACATTCAACTGCATACACAAATTCATTTGGTGAACAAATCGATGTTACACCAGAAGATCAAAGATGTATTGCAATTATTCATTATTCTGAATTAGGTGATATTACAAATGACACAGAAAGATTTTTTAAATACGAAGATTATATTGCGGGAGACGAAGGTGATTTAGATGATTTTGAAGTTTATATTCCATACATTCTTTATCATAGAAACACTGGTTCAACCATTGGTGCGTTATTTACAATGAGTGCAACAGATTATTATGTATCATCATCTAAAAACGTTAAACCAAATTCAAACAATGTTAGGTTTAGATATTTGACTGATGAACAAGGTATTAATGTTGGTAAAGTATTTGTTGATAAGAAAATAATTGTATTTGATGACCAGGAATTGGTCGCGTCATTAGATTATAAAACAAATAGAAGATATACATTACCGGCACCTAAATTTACAACAGTACCTATTGATATCCCAACATTCTATGATTTAAATCCAGTTGTTTTAACTGGTGAAACTGCTTGGGTAACATACATGTTTGATTATAGTGGCACAACAGCAATAGATGGTATGCATTGTAATTACTATGGTAAAGTAACTGGTGCAACATCAACTAACATTGGTTTTAAATTTGATGTTGGTGATTTTAAATTTATGAGTGATTCATCATATTTTGATGGTTATGTTGCAAATAAATTATATGCTTTAGTTCAAGTAACACCAACAGGTCAACAACCATCATCTAACTCATGGAAGAAAGTAGATATCACATCTCAAATTACTGGCCATACGGCGGGAACATTAATTGACCCTGCAGATCTTGCTGGTTATCAATTTGTTGTGACTGGAAACATGTATGATTCGGCTAGCACATATGATATTGAAACATACTTAGGAACCTTTCCAACAACTGCACAAGAAACTTTACCAGAATTTGGCGACACACAGAAATTCCCAGGTAGTATTAGGTTGGTTAGAGCCATAGATGTGGAGGTTATGAATTATATGATTAATCTACCATCTACTCAGTTTACAGAGACTCAAAATCCTACTTACACTAGCGGCACCAAAATGGTGACAGATATCGCTTTATTGAATGAAAATAAAGAAGCGTTAGTTATAGCAAAATGTGCTAAACCAATCACTAGATCAGGTACTCAAGTATTTTCTGTTAGATTAGATTTTTAACACTTTACAAAAGTTAAAAATTTGTTTATCATTTAGTTATGGAAGTAAAACTCAAAAATAAGTCCAAAATTCTTGGACTTGATATTAGCACCAAGACCATAGGTTTTGCCTTGTTTGATTTAACAGGAAAAAATCTATTAGAATTAACTCATTTTTCACCTAAGATTAAACCTCAGCCTGAAGATAAGTTAGAAGAGCTGCTTAAGAAAGCAGACGCATTTCATAAGAAACTAGAAGACTATAAAGATATGGGAATAGTTAAGGTGATCATTGAAGAGCCTTTATTAAACTCAAACAATGTCTATACTGTAGGTACGTTATTACGTTACAATACAATGGTATGTAGATCGGTCTATGATATCTTTGGAATAGTTCCAACCTTTATTTCCACATACAACGCAAGAAAATTTGCTTTCCCAGATTTAGTGGGACCTAATGATAAAAATCGTAATGTTTTATTTGGTGGCTATCCTAAAGACATTGACAAGAAACACGTTATTTGGGAACACGTAAATGCTGTATGCCCAGAGATTAAATGGTTATATGGTGAGACGGGTCAATTAAAAAAAGAATGCTACGATATGAGTGATGCCGCAACCGCGGTTATTGGTCACATTAATATGATAAAAGAAGGTATTTAATATTTGGAAAAACCAAAAAATTAAGTTATATTTAATATATCAATAATGTTCGTAAAAACACATTTTGGTAGTTTCCCCGGAGGGTGGTGTCTCTGGGGATTTTTTTTTTCAAAAATAAAAACTTATATTTACCACATGACCGACACCAAAACCCAATTCGAGCCAATTCTAGGTATTCTAGAGGACATTCTTGGCGATCCTCACATGCACAATGACTATAAGGGTCAAATCTCATACGACTGTCCTGTGTGCTCTTATGACATTAAAGGATTGGACCATTTAGATGGTAAGGGCAATTTAGAAATTAACTACAGAATGGGCGTCTATAAGTGCTGGTCTTGTAGTGATACACATAATACTCGAGGTGGTTTATATCATTTGATTAAAAAGTTTGGAAATAAAAAACAAATAAAACTATATGAATTATTAAAACCAGAGGATGTTGGTGAGTATAAAAGAATTTATCAAAAAATACATTTACCAAAGGAATTTATATCGTTAATCGATCCATCATTAGGTATAAGATTATCACATCATTATAAACAGGCTTTGTCATATCTTAATAAAAGAAATGTCACAGCATCTATGATAAAAAAATTTAATATAGGGTTTGCTTATGAAGGGATGTATGCTGGTAGAATTATAATACCGTCATATAATAGTGAAGACGAATTAAATTATTTCATAGCTAGATCATATTATTCAAAACCTAAGTTAAAGTATAAAAATCCTGAGGTACAAAAAGAATTAATAATATTCAATGAGAACTTACTTGATTGGGACCAACCGGTATATCTTGTTGAAGGTGCCTTTGATAGCATATTTGTTCCTAATTCTATACCAATGTTAGGTAAAGTAATGGGTGATATGTTATTTCAAACATTGTATGATAAAGCAAAAGAGATTGTAATTGTGTTAGACGGAGATGCTTGGGATAATGCGCAAAAATTATTTCACAAACTTAATGGTGGTAAACTTTTCGATAAGATATGGGTGGTTAAAATGCCTATAGATAAGGATATTGCGGATTTGCAAGGTGATTTTACAAATTTAAATAAAATAAAACTAGATTAATGAATTTAAAAGACATTTCAGAAGAGATCAAAGATCTTTTAGAGAATAAAAGAAAAGAATTATCGTTAGAGTTCTTTGAGGACGAGCACATCTATCACATGAAGGATTTAAATGGTGAACTAAAGACCAATTATCCTTCTGTTTCTAAGATAATTAAGAAGTTTCACCCAAAGTTTGATTCCGAGGGTAAGGCATTACAAATGTCTAAAGGTGATCCTGAAGGGCAAAAAGAGTTATTAGCAGAATGGAAGCGATTGGCTGACTTATCCACAAATATGGGTAGTCGTGTTCACTTTGAATTGGAGTCTGATTTAATTGACAGATATGGTTCTTATAAGGAAGTAAGACAACCGCTATTTGAAATTGATGAAATACAAAAAAATAAAAGCGATAAAATGATTAAAGCTGGGAAAAGTTTCCTAGATTTGATGACCGAAAGAAACGCAATCTTATTGGACACAGAAATCGTACTTGGGCACCCAGAATTGGGGTATACAGGACAACCCGATAAGGTTTGGTTAATGGAGAATAGAAATAAAGATGGTGTTGGTTTTGTTATCACAGACTGGAAAACAAATCAACCTAAAAATTTTGAGAAGCAGTGGTATACTAAAAAATTATATCCACCGTTTCACAATTATGATGATACAGCTTTGGGACATTATTATTTACAATTACCTTTGTATGGTAGATTGTTAATTAAAATGCTTGAAGGAACAAAATATGCTGATGCGAAATTACTTGGGTGTGTTGTTGTTCTATTAAAAGAAGATGCAACATATGAAGAGTATAGAGTGCCAACAGATGTAACATCAACGGTTATGACATTGGATTTAAAAAAATATCTTAACAAATAGACCATGATTAAAAAAATAGTACATATCGCAGATTTACACATTCGTACATATCAAATGCACGAGTTGTATAAAACACAGTTTGATAAGTTAATTGAAGAAGTACGTGAACATGCTGCACAATGGACATCAGAAGGTATTGAATGGGAAGAAATTCGCATTGTAATTGCTGGTGATATTGCACATCAAAAGATTAATATTTCTAATGAGCAATTATTGTTAACTAGCTGGTTCTTAAATCAATTATCATCTTATGGTAAAGTAGTTATCATTCCAGGTAACCACGACTTCTTAGAGAATAATCATGAGCGCTTAGATAGTATAACACCTATCATAGAATTATTAGACAATAAAAATATTGTTTATTATAGAGATATGGGTGTTTATAAAGATGAGGATGTTAACTGGGTGGTGTATTCATTATATCAACATAATCAACGTCCAGACTTTAAAAATGATGGACAGTTTCATATTGGTTTGTTTCACGGGCCTATTCAAGGATTATCTACTGACTTAGGTTTTGAATTTGAAGATGCGTATGATAAATTAAATTTTGTTAATCTTGATTTATTATTATGTGGTGATATTCATAAGAGACAAACATTTAAATTACCTAGTGGTGGTTTAGGTATTATGATTGGTTCATTGATCCAACAGAATTATGGTGAAACAGTTAAGCATCACGGATATGGGATTTATGATAAGGTAAAAAATAATTACACATTCCACGATATAGAAAGCGAGCAACCATTCATGCACTTCTCTATTTCTGATATAAAAGATATTGAAGATGAAAAAGAAGAGCTCCTTAATATTGGATGATGAATTCATGAGGTATTGCGAAATAAACAAAGTTGAAAACGTAGATACCTTAGCTAAAGAAACATTTGCAAGAGGATTCACCTTATTAAAGTATGGTGAGACACCAGCAGGTTTTGGACCTAAGGAAAAAGTAGTGATCAAAGAGGTTTTAAAAGAAGTACTTGTTGAAGTTGAAAAGATAGTTGAAGTTGAGAAGATTGTTGAAGTTATAAAAGAGGTCCCAGTAGAAAAAATAGTGGAAGTCATTAAAGAAGTCCCTATTGAAGTTAAAGGAGAAACACAAGTAATAACTCAAGAAGTGATTAAAGAAGTTATTGTTGAGAAGCTAATTGACGATTACGAATCTAAAAATATGCTAATAACTTTAATGGAAGCGAATCGCGAATTACAAAAAGAAGTAGATAAATTAACGGAAGACTTAAATAAGATTACCACATCATTAAGTGGGCTTAATAAAGCCAAATACATGAAGGGTAGTGATTTAAGTAATCTATATGACGAATAAAAAACACAAACTATGACAGTAATTATTTTTTGGGCAATTATGGCCTATGGAATGTCTACGATACTTGTATATGGAAGTATCCTTGACAAAGCTAGAGCGTTTATTAAACGTAACTCTAAATTTTTTGGTGAGTTAATTGGGTGCATGTTATGTACAGCAACCTGGGTAGGTTTCTTTTTTTCTATTTGCTTTGGTGGGTTAACTAATAAAGTATTAGAAATGCATTGGTTACCAACAATATTTTTTGATGGTATGTTCACAGCAGGTGCGGTGTGGGCAATTAACGGTATTGTAGAATTTTTTGAAGAAAATAGAATAAAATAATATGAAGCCTTTTATTAAAGTTGATTGGGAAGACGTTGCAGAAAACTTTACCCCAGAAAGAATCAAAAGAGTTAAAGCGTATTTCCAAAAGAAATATGATACACCACACGTTCAAGTGGTTACAAAAACTTTAACTGACAAGCAAAACACAAGACTTAAGACTTTAGAGGTTAGTGATAATATTCTAGATCCGGAGTATCAAAAAACATTGATGAAAGATTTCTTAAGTGAAAACGACATTAAGGTTAGCTGGGATTTAGTTGAACGATTAGATAACCGTATCAATTCACAAATTGATAAGGCAAATGAAAATAAGGTACGTCATAATAAATGGTTTATTAGAAAGGTAGAATTTTCTAATTTCTTATCATTTGGTAAAGACAATACAATTGATTTCCAACCATTAGATGGTATCACGGTAATTGAATCCACACCAAGAAACTTTGGTGGTAAGTCAACATCTACGGTTGATTTATTAATGTTCTTGTTTTTTAATTCAACAACAAAAACAAAAACTAATGGTGAAATCTTTAACAAGTTTACCGAAGAAGATGAGGTAACAGTTAAAGGGCACATTGTTATTGATGATGAAAATTATGTAATTCAAAGAACATTAAGTAGAAAGAAATCAAGAAGTGGTGAGTTCACTGTTAAAAATGATTTAGACTTCTACAAGGATAATGGTGATGGTACCACACTTAATTTAACTGGTGAGCAAAGAAGAGAAACTGAGGTATATATTTCATCCGCAATTGGTTCAGAAGAAGACTTCTTATCTACTATTTTAACAACTGGTTATAATCTAGAAGAATTAATTGAATCTAAACCAACAGCAAGAGGTCAGATCTTAACTAGATTCTTAGGGTTAGAAAGTCTAAAACAAAAAGAAGAAATCTGTAAAGAGATTTATAGTGATTGGAGTAAAAAATTGATTTCTAATACCCATAATATTGTGGACTTAGAAGAGGATAATAATGAGCATAGAGAGAATATTGAAAATGCTAAGGATGAAGTCTTTAGATTAGAAGGTGAGTTAGTTAAATTCACAAAACAATTAACCGCATTAGAAGATAAGAGAGATAACATGTTGAGTTCTAGGAACAACGACATTGATCAAGATCTTATTAAGACTAACCCAACATTACTTCAAAATGAAATTGATGATCTTAAAAAATCACAAACCTCTAGTAGAACACAACATGATTCAATTACTGTTGTTGAACCGTCACAATATTATTTGGAAGCGGATCACAAAGCAGCTCAGAAAGAATTAAATGATGCTTTAGTTGAAGTTAAGTTAACTGCAGATGGGATTGGAAGACATGATAAATCAATCAAACAATTTGAAGAAGGTAAAACCTGCCCAACTTGTAATCGGGCTTTAGATGAAATTGATCATACAGAAGAGATCAATAAACTTAAAGAGGATATTAAAAAGCTTAAGCAAAAGCAAGCAGATTTAAAAATAATCTCTGAAGAGATTCAAAGTAGACTTACTGCGTTTACCACACTTAAAGATGAATATGATGCTTACGAAAGAAACAAACTTCGTAAACAAAGATATGAATTAGAGGTAGAGCAAAAGCAATTGGAAATTGATTCTAAGCAGTTAAGATTAGAACGTTATGAACATAACAAAACTAAGTTAGAAGAAAATAAAAAGATTGATGCAGAAGTAATGGCTTTAAGAACTCAATTAGAGACAGCTAACGCAGATATCAGAACAACAAATACTAACATTGAGAAGAATAAAAACATTGGTATCAACTTAGCCGAGAAAATTGATGTTAACATAAAGTTAATTGAGAAAATCAAAGCTGAAGAAGAACTACAAGGAGTATTTAAGATTTATTTAACCGTTTATGGTAAGAATGGTATTTCTAAGACTATCTTAAAGAATATGATACCATTGATTAACCAAGAGCTACACAGATTATTAATTGATAGTTGTTACTTTATATTAGAATTAAACATCAATGATAAGAACGAATTGGAATTCTTAATGATAGATGCCGAAACTAGAATTGTCAAACCATTGAATGCTGGTTCCGGATATGAAAGAACAATTGCATCATTAGCTTTAAGAAGTGTATTGACTAAAGTATCATCGTTACCAAAACCAAATATTATTGTTATGGATGAGGTGTTTGGTAAGATAGCCGATGAGAACTTGGAAATGGTTGGTGAGTTCTTTAAAAAGATTAAAAATTACTTTGAACATATCTTTGTAATTTCACATAACCCATTGATACGAAATTGGTCAGATAACTTAATCATGATTAAGAAAGAAGAAAATGTTTCTTCAATTGATTATATCAGCACCAAAATTTCATAAAAAGGAAAAAATTATTTATATTTACTAAAACAACATTACATGACACCTAGAGATTTAAACAGCTTTGGTCTATATGCTAAAGACCGTGGAATTAGTTCCTTAGATATGCATTACTTCAATAAGAATGTGGAGAATAGTTTAACCCCGTACATTCTTGAAGAGCGTCAGTTAAACATTACAGTTATGGATGTTTTCTCTCGATTGATGATGGAAAGAATTATCTGGGTTGCTGGTGAGGTTAATGACCACATGTCTACAATAGTTCAAGCTCAGTTAATGTTCTTGGATAGTCTAGATAACAACGACATCACTATGCACATCGATAGCCCAGGCGGATCAGTTAAATCTGGTTTATCTATGGTTGACGTTATGGAGTATATTAAATCAGACATTAGGACCATTAATACTGGAATGGCCGCATCTATGGGTTCGGTATTATTAGGTGCCGGAACTAAGGGTAAGCGCGGTTCATTAAGATTCTCTAGAACTATGTTACACCAATCATCTGGTGGATTCAGAGGTAATATCCAAGACGCAAAGATTGATATGATTGAGTGGGAAAAGTTAAATAACATCTTATTTGAGTTATTAGGTGGATATTGTGGTAAATCTGGTGACCAGGTTAAAAAAGATGCGTCAAGAGATTTATGGTTAGATTCTCAGGACGCATTAGATTACGGTATTATCGATGAGATAGTTAAAAGAAAATAGTTGGAACACGCGTAATTTTTAAATTGGGAGGTCTTTGGCCTCCCTTTTTTTTGTTTTTTTTGGGTATTTATATAGGACATGAAAAAAGTTATTTTTACAGAAGAACAGATCAAGCGAGTTATTGATCAAGTAATCAAGGAACAACAAGCTAACGAATTTGCGGGTGGGACAGATGCGCAAAGAATAACACACGCGTTATTATCTAAGAATTTTGGATTACCTGATGGGGCTAATCATGAGAATAACTACTATGTTGCAGATATTAAACAAGTTATCGCTATGAGCGGTAAAGGTGATAGAAGCGCATTTTTGTCTGTTTTCGCACCAGCAAATAAATTTTCTGAACAGCCTAAAGGTTATTTAGATTCGGTTTTTATTAATAATGATACGTTACAAAATACTGGGTCTAAATCATTTAGATTTGAAACCGGATTGGTTTATGCTTCACACAATGGTTTATTGGCTCTTGTTAGAGCAATGGATAATATGGGTGGTAAAGGTGGTATTTTAACAATCTCTTTTGGTGGAAGTACATCAGGTAAAGAAGCTGAAGCACAAAGAATTGGTACTGGTGTTAAATTCGATTCAAATAGAGCAATGAGCCAATCATCAGTAATGAATACAATTGAACAAGTCTTAGTTGCGTTAGCAGTAGCTCCAGAATATAGACAAATAGGTAATTTTATTGGTGTTAAGCCAGATGAGACTAATGAAAATATAATTTCATTATTCCAAAAAGTAATTACGAATGTTGCAATTGGTGCTTATGGTTTCATGGATTATAGTAAAAAAGCTGAGGTAATTCAAAATTTAACACCTAAAGGATATATTACAAAAGTAGATATAGATATTGCAGGATTTGCACAAAAATTATTACCGTTACAAAAGACACCAGATATGGGATTAGATGAACGTACAGGTAAACTTAAACTTTATAATGAACGAAAAAGACAGACATTAGATAGTATTGGTGACGCATTTGAAGAGAATTTAGTTAACATATTGAAAACAACATATATGAAGAATTTCCAAATATATGTTGAAAATTATTTACCAAATTCAGCTGCACAGATAGTACCGATGATTAAAAATGTTAAATTTGATTATAAAGGGTTGGGGTATTCTCACGATCTAATATTCCATAGCTATACTGGTGGAAGTACTTATGATAACTCAACATTATCACAAAAAAAGGTTAATTATCAAACAGGGAATTAACGATTCTGTTTATCATCGATTAATAACAAATCTTTATACGCAATTAAAGTATCGCGTTTATTTGTTTTTTTATTTACAACTATGGTATATGTTATCTGACTAGATTTAGTCACGCTATACCTATTTAATTTTAAAATAGTTTTATTTGTTTTTTTGACCCTACTATTAGCTTGTGAATTAGCTTGAATAGAAAATAGACAAAGTAATAATGTTATTGTTTTCATTTTATACTGTTTGTAAGCAAAAATATGTTTTTTTTCTTAATTATTTACAATTATTCCAAAATTAATTATAATTATAATAAACCTTGTGGTTGAAGTCGAAGTGTCCTTGAGGCATTTGAGTTGGAATTGATACCAACAAATTCGGGTTCAAATACAAAAAAAATATAAGGAAAATGAAACAATCAATTTGGACAACATCGTTGTCCCAACCTCAGTCATTTATTACCAAGGGTAAACAAAGACTTAAACAGCACGTAGATACCGTTTATCTTAAAAACGGAGATGAGTTCGAAATAGAACTTTTTAACCCAACACACAATAAAGTTTTAGCAAAGATCGAGATGAATGGTAATTCCATTGGTAATGGTATCATACTTCGTCCTGGTGAACGCGTATTCCTCGAAAGGTACCTTGACGAGGCTAAGAAGTTTTTGTTTGAAACATATGTTGTAAACGGGAATAATGATGAAGTGAAACAAGCAATCGCCAACAATGGCGATATTGCGGTTAAGTTCTATGATGAAGTTATCACACCCAATATAAATTTTTATAATGGTAGTGGTACTGTAACTATTAATAATCCACTTACGTGGTCAACAAATACCGCTGGACCGGTTACGTATACAACACATAATACTTTAGGTAACACTTCTTTTACTACATCAAGTACAAACACGTTTTATAACGCTTCACTAACTAGTGGAAGTAGTTTAGATGTTAACAAATATTGGAATGGTGGCACAAAACCAGTTTCTCCTAAAAAATCGGCAACTAGCAAAACAAGACAAGTTGAGACGGGTAGGGTAGAAAAGGGATCTAATTCAGACCAGTCTTTTACCTATGATAATTCATCATTTAAATCTTATCCATCGATAACAAATTGGTGGAAAATTATGCCACAATCAACTAGACCGGTAGTTATAGAAGATTTGGTTACTTACTGTACAGAGTGTGGTAGTAGGAGAAAAAAAGACACACATAAGTTCTGCCCACAATGCGGGACTAAATTTTAATAATAACATAATCACAAGGTTTTTCATTCGGGGTACTTTTTGTACCCCGTTTGTATTTATATAGAAAGACTATTATGAAAATAAACAAGACCAACATTTTACTAGCTTTGATAGCATGTCTTGCTGCTTATACCATATTTCAGAACCACGGATTAAAAACCGATGTTGCTGCGTATAACCAGAAGATTGACATGATTCAAAAAGAAATTGATTCGGTTGAGACTATTAATAAGGAAATTACTAGTCAAATCGTAACTATTGATAAAGAAATTGACAAAGTCGATGCTAATGTCAATAATGTAACCAAAAACATAACAATCATTAAAACCCAAACAAATGAAAAAATTGATTCTGTTAATAATTTTAACTTCTCTGACCTCGATAAGTTTTTCTCAGACCGTTACAAAGACTAACGTAGACACTGTTGTAGCCCTAAAAGTACCTATCGCTAAGTTGGTTATCAAAGACTTACTTAAAGGCGATGGTGCGGTATCTGAGGTTGCCGAACTAAACAAAGTTGTTGTATTGAAAGATGAGCAAATCGTTCTATTCAAACAAAAAGACACTCTTAAAGATCAGAAAATCAGTAACTTAGAGTTAATCATCAATAAAAAAGACGAACAATTTTCATTAGAAAGACAAAAGTCTGAAAGTTTATTAAAAGAACTTAAAAAACAGAGGTTTAAGACATTTTTCTATAAGGTTGGTTCGTTTGTTGCTGTTATGACCACAACTTTATTATTGTTAAAATAAATGAAAAAATATCTAGACGTTAGGCATTTTATTATATTAATACTGCTTTTGATCTGCCTGATTGAGTTTATTAATCCTAAGGGTATTATGCCAGGTAGAACTCAGATAGTTCAAAAAATAGACTCTATTCCATATGCGGTAACCGACACACTAACAGTTGATAGTATAGTTGAAGTTGAGGTACCATTTGAAGTTAAAGTCCCTTATGAGGTAAAGGTAGAAGTACCTACAATTCGTGAGGTAGATAGTATAATGATTGCTAAGATTTTTAATGACGGGAAGCAAACTAAAAAGGATATCTTAGTTCTACCGGACAATATTGGTACCGTTACGGTTTATGATACAATTGCGAACAATAGAATCCAAAGTAGGACGTTCACAAGTAAATTAAAGCAAAAGGTTGTTAGAGATACGATTTATACACCAACGCCTCGTAAAGATGAGTTATATTTTGGGATAAATGCTGGTCTTAACAAAACTGATGTTATTCCTAATATATCTGCTGGATTGTTATTTAAGACTAAAAACGACCACATTTACCAAGTAGGATTGGGTGTATATAATAGAGTCTCTTCAGACAATATTAATGGGACATTTGATCCTTATATTAATGGTGGGGTTTATTGGAAAATTAGAGGTAAAAAGCGTTAACCAATATGAACGTTTATTTCCTTAACAAAAAGACTCTCATCTAATTCTAACTCAATAGAATCGATTCTTGTTTGAAGATTAGATCTTTCTTCTGGGAAGTGGTACTTTAATTTATTGTTGTCCCAGTCCAAAATAAGACTATGTTCATGTTCTTCGTAATCGTTGTAATCACCGTTTTCATCATATTCCTCTTCAGGCTCTATTGAATAATCTAAAACCAATTGTCTTGGACCTCTTATATTCCAAATTTGAATATCATCAATTCCCCAACTTTTGTAGGAAACCTCTATTTGAAAAGTAATAGTAATAAATTTTGGTGGTGTAACATCAATATATCTACCTTCTATTTTACTAGGCCCTTCAACAGTAATAGGTACATTTACTCTAAAAATGTCCTCAGAGTCTTCATTAATAACGCGTTTGTTCACAGACTCTAGAATTGTCTGATACTGCTTCTCATTTATTTGAATTATTTTAGCCATAACTTATTAATAAATATATATTTTAAAGAAATAAATCCGTATTTTTATAATGATGAGAACATATATTATTTTTATCTATGCCACATTCGAAGATCATGATGACTTAGAATATTTCTGTTTAGAGCATTTTGTTCAGGTTTCAGAGTCCGGAGTCAAATATGTGATTGAAAGTCTAGGTAACTGTGTTATCATTTTTGAGTCAGAAAAGAACGAAGAACAATTAAGGGAAGACGTAAGAAACACCTTAAAAATAGAACATATTAAATTTTATTTTATGTTTGAAAGGGAAGACTTATACCTAGCCCATCTACCTGAGTCACTAAAAGACTTCATATATAAGCCAATAGATAATAAAAAAATGTCATTTGATGTTAGGGTTATGTACGAGGATTTTAACCTAGATGAAATTCTGGATAAGATACAAAAGGAGGGTGTGGATAGTTTAACAGATGAGGAGAAAAAATACCTGGATGGATTTGGAAAATAACTAAAATAAATGTATATTTGATCTATATAACCTGCATAGCATGAAGAAGACTGCACCCATCATCAAAACTGAAGAAATTCAGTACTATCTAAAAGATTTAAAAAGAATTCCGGTTATTCCACATGAAAGAGAATACGAAATTTTTTCCATTTTAAAAGAAAATAAGAACATTAGTAAAAGTGATAAACAGAAATTAATTGATGAACTGGTCACGGGTAATTTACGTTTTGTTATATCAGTTGCAAAAACATATCAAAATCAAGGACTAGAAATTTGTGATTTAATATCAGAAGGAAATATTGGTTTAATTAAATCAATTGAAAGATTTGATTTAACATCTGGTTTTAAATTTATTTCATACGCAGTGTGGTGGATCAAACAATCAATCATGTATGCGTTAAATGAATATTCAAGAACAATACGTGTACCATCAAATGTTTTGCAAGAAGCACAAAAGCAAAAGAAAGAAGAAGCGAATATGGAAGATAAATTCTATATCGAATATAGTGAAACACCATTATCAAATATTCCAACAACTGTTGATTTGTTTAGAGAAATAAATGAAGATGGTGACACACTGTTAGAAGTAATAGCAAACCCAAATGCTGATAATCCAGAAGCACTTGCAAATAACTCAGAAGATTTGAAGATAAGAATTAAACATATCATGTCTTTTTTAGACAAAAGAGAGCAAGCAATTATTGAGGGTTATTTTGGTTTATTGGGTACGGAAAAGAATCTAGATGATCTTGGGGAGGAGTTTGGGTGTACAAAAGAAAGAATAAGACAGTTAAAGGATAAGGCACTTAAGAAGCTAAGAAACGAGAGCTTTTCCCTAATAAACTATTTATAAACTAAATAATCATGAAAAAATTAATCGAATTAATTAAGACATATAAACTAGAGATATTAGTTTTTTTAACAGTTATCTTCTTTTTTCGCTCTTGTAGTAATTCAAGTAGGGTGACAAAGTTAGAAAAAATTGAAAAACAAAATATCTTAATGATTGATAGCCTTAAGTTTGCACATAAAAATGAGAAAATAGCAATTCATAGTTTTTATGACAATTGGATCACACAAAAAGACAGAGGCCCACAATTAATGGAGCTACATCTAATCGTTAAGGAAAATCTAAAAAAAGAACAAGAATCTAAATGAAACATTGGTTTAACCAAAATTATAAAACATTAATTATTGGCGCGTTTTTGATTCCGATCATTACCGTAGCAATAGTTTCTATATCTCACGTTACCAAATGGTATGGTATATCTAACCCAGTTAGCTGGGCGGTATATCTATCTATTGGTATTGAGATAGCGGCGTTATCTGCATTAGCTGCGATATCTGCTAACATGGGTAAGAAAGTTTATTTCCCATTTGCGATTGTTACTATTGTACAATTTATTGGTAATATCTATTTTGCTTATTCATATATTGATATTAATTCACAATCATTTAAAGATTGGGTGGGATTAGTTTCTCCGTTAGTTGAGTTTATGGGTGTAGACCCAACCGATTTTTCAGGACATAAAAGATTCTTAGCGTTTTTTGCGGGTGGTATGTTACCGATAATTTCATTATCGTTCTTACATATGTTAGTTCAATTCACAGAAGAAGATAGAATGAATGAAGTTAAACATGAAATAGATGAAAAATTAATTAATAAAGTTGATGCGTCAGATATTATTGGTGAAGTGTCTAAACTTAGATTATCGGAAGAAGACTTAGCAATTTTAGAAAAACATTTAATGAATCCACCACCACCAAAGGATGAATTAAAGAAGGCGGCGGATGAATATAAAAGACGAGGAGAGTTATTAGCTGAGATTATTAAGAACGACGAAGAGTTGGGTTTATATAACGAACCATTCGATAATCCATTAATTAAAGAACCATCAGTTGCACCTAAAAATGCAACAGAGATGATGATTACAACTAATGAGGATATTATTGAATCAATACCAACAGATGATGAAGTATCTGATTGGGATGTTACATTAATGGATGGTTTAGAAGATGAAGAACCTTTTATTACTGAAGAAGAAATTGAGAATATTTTCCAAGAAGAGTCAATAGAAGAAGAAACCCAAGGAAAATTTTCCACTATAGAACCAAATACGGAGAATATTTTCCAAGAAGATGAAGTTATACCATCATTATCTGATGAAGAGATAATGGAAATGAATCAACGTGAATATGAAAGAGACTTAGATACAGAAGATGATTTTGATGGTTTTGTTCCTGAACCATTTGCAACACCAGAAGAAGTTGCAAAATTGGCTGACGAGGTTGTTGTTGATGATAGTGTAATGTTTACTGTTGACTCTTATATTAAACACCAACAAGTTGCTAGCGATCCAGAAGTAAAAAAAGAATATTTTGAAGATATTAAACCAACAGAAACTCCGATCAGGGAAGAAGATAATGATTTTTGGAGAAGTCATGTTATTGAAGACGAATCATCAGAAGACGAGTCAAAAAAAAAATTTTAATTACTGAAACACCAATAGAGACATTAATGCCAACGGAAACCCCGTTGGCAACATTGTTTTCAACAGAGACTCCGCTTCCGGAACCAACACCCACCCCAACTGAATTAGTTGAAGAGATATATGAAGAGGCAATAGAAGATGTTGTTAAACCAATCTCATATGCTACCCCACAAATGTCTTTCATAAAAATTGGATCTAAAATCATACCGAGAAATGTTAGAAATTCTAGACGTAGATAGTATTAATTTAAAAGTTAAAAAGCGAAAAACTAAGAAGACGCAGATAATGTTGTATGATACCCAAAGGAGGTATGATGATTTCATTAAAATGTTGAAGTATAGAAGAAATGGGAAATATGAGAATGTACCCCATTTTTGTATTAATAAGATGGGTAAGGTTTTTAAGATATTAGACCCAGACTATTCTTCTAATACCTTTGACGAACCTAAGATCGATAACAAACAAATAAAGATAGCAATAGAGAATCTTGGTTGGTTAAATAAGAATACTATCACAGGTGTTTATAATAACTGGATTGGAGACCCATTTAGAGGCAATCCTCACATTAGAGGGTGGAGAGGGCATTACTACTGGGATGTGTACTCTAAAGACCAAATGGAGGCCCTTGCAGACCTCTGTTTGGTACTTTGTGTTAACTATAGTATAGACTATTTCGCAGTTCCTTCGTCTGGTTATATCGAAAGCGCAAAAAACATTAACGGTATCGTAAGTAAATCCAATTTCTTGGATATTTATACTGATATAAACCCTTCGTTTAATTTTAATATATTTGAAGAAAATGTCAAACAACCAGACCCTAGGATATGATGGTATCAAAAAAATGCTTAATACATTAAGAAATCTTAATGAATCGGTATCATCTAATAAAAGATCCCTTAATGAAGATATTGAGCAAAATCAACTACCTGCAGAGGACGGAAATGAACAAAAACCAACAGATTTTTCTGTGGTTAACGATGTTCAAATCAAATTTCATAGCCCAGATAAAGCAGACCAAACACTTACAGACGAAGAAAAAACCGGATTAGGTCAATTAATAGATAATTTCAGATCACAAGTATCTGAAATAGCAGACTTTGAGGAAGGGTTTAACATTTATCCAGAAAGTATTAGATTAGATGGTAAGATGGGTGACACAGGTATGTCATTTGTTTTAATTGGTGGTAATGAAAGAGGTGCTTATGTAAATGCAGATATGTTAGAGTTAACGGCTGAAAACGTTCTAATATTTGATAAATTACAGAAATTCCAACATGGATACGAAGATGTTGTGAATGAAATGATAGTAAACAGAAAAAATAACTAAGATGGCATTAACTAACGATGACAAAAAAGAAATTGAAAAAATTGTCCAAAAAGAGGTAAAGAACTTCTTGGATACTACTAAAGCCCATGACGTTGTTATTAAGGTTATTCAAAAAGAATTGGGGACTAAAAAAATAGACGATAAGATCGTTGACCTATCAACAAAGGTGGTTGTTGAATTATTTAAAACCCTATGGCAAAGAAAAGGCTTCTGGGAATCTGCATTAAAGTCAGTTAAGTAATGAAATATAACAAACCAAACTTTAATCACGAATGGAGTGAGGCTAAACGTTACCCAGAATTTAAAAAGATGGGTAAAGATGCTTGGGTTGGGTTTGCAAGTAAAAACTTCCAAATAGGTAACTATAAATCAATTAAAGATCATTTAGGTAATGTTGATTTAGATTTTGATTCTTTAGATGAAAAGAAAAAGAAAAGATTTGAAACCGCATTTAACAACGGTGAAGTTGAAATACCCATTGCGGTTAAATTTGGTGAAGATAACTATGACTTAATTGGTGGTAACACTAGATTAGCTGGTTTGATTAAAAACGATATTAACCCAAAATTATGGGTTGTTGATGCGCCTAAAGAAAATATTGAAGAAATGAAAAACAATCCATGTTGGAAAGGTTACGAAATGGTTGGTAAGAAGATGAAGAACGGAAAGGAAGTACCTAATTGTGTGCCTATTAAAGAAGAAGGTGAGTTTAAAGAAGAAACTGGCGCAGATAGTGCCGGTTCATATATTGGTCCTATGATGGGTAAGATAATGAAGAAAAAGGATATCCTGAACATACCTAATACTAAAAAGTATGAAGTGGAGCAAGATATGAATGAGGTTACTGATGCGTCGTCATCTGGTGCTTATGATACCCCATTTGGTAATGGTGGTAAAAATCCATTAAAAATTAATGGACCTAAAAGTATTATGCAATCAAGATCAGTTAAAGATCCTAAGTTCCCTAAATGGGGTGGGCCTGATGCTGTTTTTGTTAAAGTTAAGGAGAAATGTAAGAAATTCCCTTATTGTAACGAAGGACCTGGTGCTATTGAAATGTATGAGCAAATTGAAGGTTTAAATGAAGCTATTGAGCAAACAGCTAAGAAATACAACTTAACAATAAAAGAAGTAAGGAATTTGGTATCAAATGAAATAAAACAGATATTTATTTAGTATGGAAATGAAAAAAATCATTGAGGAAACGTTAAGACGTGAAATCAGAAAAGCAATAATGGAGAACACAGAAGAGGTTTACATGATCAAAGATAAAGAAGGTAACCCTGTTGAAATGTGCGATACCCAAGAAGAAGCTGATCAAAAGATGGCTTCATACGGTACTGAAGGTAAAGAATTTATAATTGAAAAAGGCCCAAAACCATCAATCGATGAATTAGATGCAATGGGAGAAAAACTAGACGATATGGAAAACGAACAACCAATGGATGA
>Ga0114979_10000309_pt1 | contig 32274 bp, 23 predicted proteins | sample S_140625_EF_Meta_FD_87315 | JGI IMG/M metagenome (GOLD analysis project Ga0114979, IMG submission 87315) | Freshwater microbial communities from Lake Simoncouche, Canada to study carbon cycling - S_140625_EF_MetaG | ecosystem: Environmental > Aquatic > Freshwater > Lake | place: Lake...
AAACCTGTCTTGTCCGCCTTCATCGAGCGCCGTCCCGCCGACCGCATCGGCTTCGTGGCCTTTTCCGGTCGCGCCTACACCCTCGCCCCGCTCACCCACGACCACACCTGGCTCGGCCGGCAAATCTCCCGCCTGCGCATCGGCCTGATCGAGGACGGCACCGCCATCGGCGACGGCCTAGGCCTGGCCGTGGATCGCCTCAAACGCGCCCGGACCGATCCCGATTCCCCTCGCGCCGGCGCCTTTGTCATCCTCCTGACCGACGGCGCCAACAACTCCGGCCAACTCGCCCCCGACCAAGCCGTCGCCCTCGCCAAGTCCGCCGGCATCCCCGTCTACACCATCAGCGTGGGCACCGGCGGCCCCGCCCCCTGCCCACGCTTCGATGAATCGGGCCGCCGCATCGGCACGGTGATGCGCGCCTTCGCCACCGATGAGCCCCTGCTCCGCGCCATCGCCCGCGAGACCGGCGGCTCCTTCCACCGCGCCGACGACCCCGCCGCCACCCGCGAGGCCTTCGCCTCCATCGATCGCGCCCAGAAAACCACCTTCGATCAGACCAATCACATCGTCGCCACCGAGCTCTACTCCTGGCCCGCCTCTTTCGGCGCCGCCCTTTTGTTTCTCGCCGCCCTGCCGCTGCTCCGCCGCCGCTGACCCGCCGTGACCTTCGCCCAACCGCAACTCCTCTGGCTACTCCTCGCGCCCGCCGCCCTGCTGGTCGCGACGCTCCTGCCCGCCCGATCCGCCGCCGCCCTCGCGCACCCGAAAATCGCCCGCGCCCGCCTCTCCGCGTCTTCGTTCCAGCTTCTATCCGCGACCAAAAACGTCCTCGGCGCCCGCTTGTTCCTTCTGCCCCTCGCCCTTGCCGCCCTCGTGCTGGCCCTCGCCCGCCCCCAAGGCCGCACCTTGGCCACCCCGACCATCACCGAGTCGCGCGACGTCCTCGTGGCCGTGGACGTTTCCCGCTCCATGCTGGCCGACGACCTCCCGCCCAACCGCCTCACCCGCGCCCGCCTGCTCGTCCGCACCCTCGCCGACGAGTTGAAAGGCGAACGCCTCGGCCTACTCCCCTTTGCCGGCACCGCCTTCCTGCAGTGCCCGCTGTCCGCCGATTACGATATCTTCCGCACCTTCCTCGAGGAGCTCGGCCCCGATCTCATCCCCGCCGGCGGCAGCGATTTCGCCGGCTTGCTCACCGCCGCCGACGAGGCCTTCGGCCCCGCCACCGGTTCCTCGCCCGACGCCCCCGCCACCGCCGATCGTTACCTGATCATCCTGAGCGATGGCGAAGCCCAGGACGACACCTGGAAACCCCTCGCCCAAAAACTCGTCGCGCGCGGCGTGCGCGTGATCGCCCTCGGACTCGGCACCTCCGCCGGCGCGATGGTGCCCGACGGCAAGGGCGGCCTGGTCAAGGACGCCCGCGGTGCCGCCGTGTTGTCCCGCCTCGATGCCTCCACCCTTCAAGAGCTCGCCCGCCTGAGCGACGGCGCCTACCGAGATGCCTCCGCTTGGATCGACCTGCCCGCGCTGTTAAAAGAAACCGTCTCCCGCGGCCGCACCGCCCGCACCACCACCGACACCGCCCCGCGCCGCGAGGAGTTGTTCACCTGGTTCCTCACCCCCGCCCTCGCCCTGCTCGCCGCGGCCCTGCTGCGCGAGTTCCCCGTTACTCCGCGTGCCCGCCAACTTCGCCCGCCCGCACTACCCGTCGCCGCCCTCCTCCTCGGCTTGTTCTTTCTCCCATCGTCGCCCCCCCCTGCCCGCGCCGCCGATGCGCCGCCGCCCGCCGATCCCTTAGTCTCGCTTGTCGGCCAGCTTGCCTCCGCTCCCGACCTCGCTGCCCCCGACCTCGCCCGACTCGCCACCGTGACCGCCGACCAAGGCGAAAAAGCCTCCCCCCAGTCTCCCGCCCCCCCCAAGGGCGCCCTGCAAGACGCCCTTGCTGCCGTAAATCAAGGGGCCGCCCTCGACCCCTCCGCCGCCGATTGGAAAGCCCTCCGCTCCCGCCTCGATGCGCTGCTAAATCCGCCAAAACCGCCGCCGCAGGATTCAAAGGCCGACCCATCCAAAGACCCCCAAAAGTCGGACCAAAACCAATCCTCCTCCGACCAAAACCAATCCTCCGACCAAAAATCAAACGACCCAAAAAAATCTGACCCGAAAGACTCCTCCGGCTCCCCCGACCAGAAATCCTCATCGAATCCCGATAACAAAGACGCGTCCTCCTCGTCCTCGTCTTCGTCGTCCGAGCCCTCCTCCTCCGGCCCCGGCGAGCCCAAGGACCCCAAAGCTCCCGCTTCCCCGCCCCCCGCCGACTCGAAGGCCCTCGGCGACCTCTCGAACAAATCCGATCCCGCGAAGCCCACGCCCGCCCCCTCGTCCGACGACGGCAAAACCCCGCCGGAAACCCCCGAGCCCACCCAGCGCGCCGGCGGCGTATCCACCTCAGGCCAGCCCTCCGAGGCTGCCTCCGTAAGCGCCGCAGCCACCTCCGCCGATCCCGCCCTCGCCGCCCCCCGCCAGCGCCTCGACCGCGTGCGCTCCGCCGATGCCCCCGCCCGCCTTTACCAACTCATGCAGGAGGCCGAGACTCCGCCCGACGCCGAGTCCCGCGCCGCCGCCCGCAAACGCGACTGGTAACCCCCGCCTTCCGCCCGCCATGCTCCGCCCTCTCTTCTTCCTTTTCCTCGGCCTCCTCGCCGCCACCCTCCCCGCCCAATCCGTCCGCTGGGAACCCGCCTCCGGCACCCTCGCCCGCGACCAGGTTTCCCAGCTCGCCCTCATCTTCCAAGACTGCGAGCCCAAAGACACCCCCGACCTCCCCGCCGTCGACGGCCTCACCTTCGGGGCCCCCGGCCGCAGCGAGCAGAGCACCTTTAACGTCACCTTCGGCTCCCAAGCCGTCCGTCAGAAAACCGTGACGTTCACCTATCCCGTCCGCCCCACCCGCGGCGAGGGCGAGGTGCGCATCCCCGCCTTCACCGTGCAGACCGATGCCGGCGCCCAGTCCGTGCCGCCCGCCGGCTTCACCTTGTCCGCCGCCACTGTCGGCCGCTCCGGCCTCACCCTCGATAAAGTCGCCTCTGCCGGCTTCACCGTCCCGCCCGCCCCCGTCTGGGCCGGCGAGGTCATCCGCCTCACCCACACCCTCGACGTAGATCGCCGCTACGCCACCAACAACATCCTCGCGGGCGCCCTCGATTGGACCGCCACGCCGCTGATCGCCGAGGAGTGGTCCAAGCCCGCCGGCTCCGAGGGCACCCGCAACGGCCAGCCCCGCCTGCTCGTGACCCAGCAGACCCGCGCCATCGCCCCTTCACTGTCCGGTCCCGTCTCGCTCCCTGCCGCCACGCAGCTCATCAACCTCCCCACCGGCTCCGCCTCGCCCTTCTCGGTCTTCGGCCAGTCCACCTTCGAGCAATACACCCTCACCAGCGCCCCCGCCACCCTGCAGGTCCGCCCGCTCCCGTTGCCCGAGCCAGCCGATTACTGCAACGCCGTCGGCCAGTTCACCCTCGCAGGCAAAGTCGTGCCCGAAAAAGCCGCCGTGGGCGAACCCATCACTTGGACCCTCACGCTCGAAGGCACCGGCAACTGGCCCGTGCTCGACCGCCTGCCGCCGCGCGAGTTCTCCCGCGAGTTCCGCGTCGTCTCCCCCCGCGCCCAAAAAACGCCCAAAGGCGAAGCCCTCTTCGACGCCAGCCTCTCCGAGGACCTCGTGCTCATCCCGCAAAAAGCCGGCCGCTTCGCCCTCGGCCCTTACACCCTGTCCGTGTTCAACCCCTCCACCGGCCAATACCAAACCCTCCGCACCCCGCCCGTGGTTGTCGAGGTCACCGCCGCCGCGCAGGCCCCCACCCCCGCCCCGCAAGCCGCCACCCCGGCCAACCCGACCGCCTCGCTCGCCTCCACCGACGTCACTACGCCGCCGCCCGCCGCCCCCGCGCCCGTGGCCAAGTTACCCGCCGACCCGCTGCCCACCGGCGCAGTCGCGCCCGCCCCGCTCACCCGCTGGCCCCGCGCCCTGCTGTGGACCCTGCCCGCTCTCCTCGTCCCGCTCGGGCTCTGGCTGCGCCTCGCCGCGCGCCACGCCGCCACCCACGATCCCCGCCGTCCTCTACGCGAGGCCTACGCCCGACTCGGCCGCACCATCGCCCGCTTGGAAACCGCCACGCCGCCCGCCCCCGCCGACCTCCTCGCTTGGCAGGCCGACGCCCGCCTCCTGCTGGAAGTCGAGTCGCTCACCCCCGTCGCCCGCGACCTGCCCGACCCCGCTTGGGCCGCTCTCTGGGCCGAGACCGAGCGCGTGCTCTACCGCCCCGCCACGCCCCTCTCGAAAGACTGGGCCGCCCAGGCCTACGCCACCCTCGCCGACGCCGCCCTGCCCGCCCGCTCGCCCCTTGCCGCCTTGCGCCTCACGCACCTCTTCCCCGGCGCGGCCCTCGCCCTCGCCCTTCTCCTGCTCGCTGCCCCGGCCCGCCTCGACGCCGCTGAACAAGCCACCACACCCTACGCAGCGGGTGATTTTCCCGCCGCCGCGACCGCCGCGCGCGAAAGGCTCGATGCCACCCCGCTGGATTGGGCCGCGCGCCACAACCTCGCCCTGGCCCTCGCCCAGCAAGGCCGGTGGGACGAAGCCGCCGCCCACGCCTACGCCGCCCGCCTCCAAGCCCCCCGCGCCTCCGAGACCACCCGCCTCGCCGAAGTCCTCGCCCCCCGCGCCACCTTCCAGCCCCCGCGCCTGCCATCCGCCGCCCGCCTGCTCTCGGTGCACGAGTGGCAAACCCTCGCCCTCGCTTCGGCCGTTCTCCTGCTCCTCGCCCCCGCCGCCCTCATCGTCGCCGCCTACCGGGCCGGCAGCGCGAGTCGTCTCGGTTTTTTCCTCAGGTTAGCAGCCTTTGCCATTCCTGCCCTTGCCTTGGCCGCCGCTCTCCTTGCGCTCCAGGCCCACGGACCATTGGCCCGCCCGGAGGCCGTGCTAGTCTGGAAAACCGCCACCCTGCGCGCCGTGCCGACCGATGCCGGTGAGCAAAAAGTCACCGCGACTCTCCCCGCTGGGACGGTCGCGCGCGTCGACAAGATTTTCCTCGGCTGGCGCCGCCTCGTCCTCCCCGACGGCAACACCGGCTGGGTCCGCACCGAGCCCCTCGTAAGCCTCTGGCAGGCGCCCTGAGACTGGGCCGACTTCCTACACCCACTCGGCGCAGAGCAACTCCCAAAGCTATGTAAAAAAATCCAGTCGCCCGAGGATTATGTGCTTTAGCTTGGCACTAGGCCACGCATCGCTCTTGCGAACTATTTACGGTCTCGCACCGTGGGCACTATGACCGTCAAGGCTGAAGCATCCGGAACGAAGATCCGATCGTTTGTCCTGATCGACGATACTGCAACCCTGCGCGAATTGCTAAAGGATGCGCTCACGCGTCGGTTCGCACCTTGTGAAATGCGGGATTACGTAGACGGCAAAGACGGGCTGAAGTCGTGTCTCGCATGCGCCCCGGACCTGCTAATCGTCGACCTCTATCTCCGGGATACGGATGGCCGTGAAGTCATACGCGAACTGCGTCGTCAGGGACTCCAATTAAAAATAATTGTTCTAACGGCCCATCCTGATGCGAGTCTGCCAGCTGAGTTGGTGGGCTTGGGAGTGGCTGGTTTCGTGGACAAGAACTCACCCATGGAGCAAATCGAACGCGCGGTGCAGCGGGTGCTAGATGGAGGCATGTTTTTCTCTGCGGCTGTCCCGCCACCGGTGCCTGCGATCGGTAGTGAACTCGAACTGCCACGGATGGGCGCGGAGGCTCTGTCCGAGCGTGAAAAAGAAGTGGTGCGACTCGTGGCGCGCGGATTTTTATCCAAGGAAGTGGCCGACCAGCTCGGGCTCAGCACGCGCACGGTGGAGAAGCACCGTTCGCGCATTTTGGCCAAGCTTGGTCTGCGCGACGTGCCTTCTCTGGTGCGCTGGTGCCTTCGCAACGGGCTGGGCTGAATTACGCCGCCGGGTTGACCCAGGCTGGCACTGGCAACTCGGTCATCAGGCGGACGCCGGCGGGGGCGTCGAGCAGGCGCGGAACGATGTTAATGAGAGAAGCCACGGTTGCGGAGTCGCCGGCAACGCCTCCATTTAGCGTGAGGTGGAGGGCCGGGTCACCGGCGATCACGATGGTATCGTGCGGGTTCTTGGCATCGAGGAACATCTGGAGATCCAGAATCAGCTTTGCTTCTCCCTTGACGGTGCCAATGGCACGCTGGTGCAGACCGCAGGTCTGGCCTTTGGCGACGGTGAAGAACTTTGTTGTGATGGGGCCTGGTGCGATCACGGGCTCGCACGTCTCCTCGATTTTATCGAGCTGCCATCCCATGGCATGAGCAAGGAGGGCGAGTGACTGCTGGAAGCCGGCGTGGCCAGCCTTGCCGGCGGCGAATTTGGCACGGAAGGCATCGGGATCCTGTCCGCTGCCGATCTTGGCCTGAAGCGGTTGCCGGCGGGTGGCGGCATTGACTACGCGTTCGACGTAGATCGAGTCCACCCGGCGGCTGACGCCGGTGAGGGTGATGGGCAGCACATCCATGACGAAACCCGGATTCACGCCGGTGCCTACGACGCGCGCTCCGGTGCGGCGGCAAAGCGCATCATACTCGGTGGTTAGCTCAGGCGTTTTGAGTGCGGGGAAGATCAGTTCTTCGCAAGTAGAGGCCACGCTTACACCGGCCTCGAGGGCGGGCCTGACCTGGGCGAAGGATGCGGCTGCGCTGGAACCTGCGGTGTGGAGGATAACGTCGGGCTTCACCCCCGCGAATAGTTCACTTAGCGAGGAGTAAACCAAGGCGCCGCCGAGGGTGGAAACGCCGGTGAGCTCGCCGAGAGATCTGCCGATTTTGGCTGGATCGATGTCCACCCCGCCGACGATCTCCAGCCAAGATTGGGTGGCTGCAAGCTTGAGTGACTCGATGCCGATGGGACCGAGACCGAATTGTGCGACTTTGATTTTTTGCATGAGGTTAAAGTGAGCCGGCCAGGGGCGGGCTGACAAAACAGTGCGAAGCAAAACGACAAAGGGAAACCAGACCACCGTCGTGACGTTGCGGACTTCTACGCAATGACATGGGTTCAGGTTCTGCGTTATGCTAGGGCTGCTAGTGCGCTTGTTGCGCCTCTTTAAAAAACATACATCGCATCGTCTAATGACACTTACCCTTGCGCCTTGGTGGCTGTTAATTCTCGCGGTCCCCGTTTTGTTGTTGGGAGAGTTCGTGCAGCGCAGGGTGGGCTGGTTTTCACGTTTCAGTCTACCACCCCCGGTCGTTGGTGGGTTGGCGGTAAGCCTGCTGGTTTTGGGTTTAAGCTTCGTCGGGCTATTGCAGCTTAATTTCGTGACTAAGGTGGATTGGGCGTTTTGGAACTGGATGGTCACACCGGGGCTAAGCTGGGGAACAGGCGGCGCGAAGAACCTCACCTTACCCATGCTGGTGGGTTTTTTCACTTGTGTCGGGCTCAATGCGACTTGGCGACTGGTCAAAGGCGGCAGTGCTGGCTTGGTGGTTTTCTGGGGTGTCTCCACGGTGCTCGCGGTTTTCCAGAATGTGGTGGGCGTGGCTCTGGCGAAACTTCTCGGTGAGTCCCCGTTACTTGGTGTGATCTGCGGCAGCCTCACGCTCACAGGAGGGCATGGCACGGCGATGGGCTTTGCCCAGACATTCGTGCAGGCAGGTTTTCCTGCCGCGGCCACGGTCGGGGCGGCGGCGGCAACCTTTGGGGTGGTATGTGGCAGTCTCATCGGCGGTCCGCTGACGACCGGTCTGCTCAATAAGCACAAGTTAAAGCCGAGCGCTGGAGCCAAGGGGCGTTTCGCGTCCCACGATGCGGAGGGTGGGGACGCAGGCTGGCTGGATCTGTTGCGCGCCTTGGTAACAAACGGCCGTGTCACCTTGCTGCACATTGCTGGCCTGTTTGTGGTCATCAAACTTGGCGCGGGGCTGAGTCACGTTTTACAGCAGGCAGGGCTGCTCTTTCCTTCCTACATGGGCGCATTGCTGGTCGGACTGCTGGTTCGCAACGCGCTCGACCTTGCGGGGCTGCCTTGGATCGATAGCCGAGTCGTGGATATTATGGGTGCCGTCTTACTTGCGGTTTTTCTGACGATCACGATGGCCAGCTTGAACCTGGTCGAACTGGCGGGGACAGCGGGCCCCATGCTGGTGATTCTGGTGACCCAGATACTGGTGGTGGCGCTTTTTGCGCGCTGGGTGGTCTTTCGTTGCATGGGCCGCGATTATGAGGCGGCGATTATGACTGCCGGTTTCTGTGGTTTTGCACTTGGATCCACCTCCAATGCGGTGGCGAACATGGATTCGCTCACCAAGCGCTTCGGGCCGGCGCCCCGGGCCTTTTTGATCGTCCCAACTGTGGGAGGACTGCTCGTTGATTTAACTAATTCCTTCAACATCACTTGGTTCCTGAACATCCTCAAATGAGTTCTCCGCGAACCCTGCTGCTGCTCGCGATGTTTTTCATGCCCCTCAAGGGTTCCCCCCTGTCGCCGGTAGTGACCACTTCGCGAGGTTTGGTGGTGGCGGCGGAAGGGCATGCGGCGGAGGCGGGCGCAACGATTTTGCGTAAAGGCGGCAATGCCGTCGATGCGGCGGTCGCGACTGCGCTCACGCTTGCCGTCACCTACCCGCGCGCAGGTAATATCGGTGGCGGCGGTTTTATGGTGGTGCGCCTGGCGGATGGCACAGCGACGGCTTTTGATTTTCGTGAGGTGGCTCCGGCCGGGGCGACGCGCAACCTATATCAGGATGCCGAGGGAAAGTTGGTGAAGGGACGTTCCACCAAAGGCCACCTTGCGGCCGCGGTGCCTGGCACCGTCGCGGGTTTGGCTCTGGCCATGCAGCGTCTGGGCTCTGGCAAGATGGCATGGGCGGATTTGGTGGAACCGGCGCGCGCCTTAGCCGAAAAAGGCTTCGAAGTGACCGATGCGATGGCGGAGGATTTGCGCGCCAGCGCTGATTTAATGGGGGCCAATGCTGCGGCGCGGAGGATTTTTTTACGTGATGGAAACTTTTACCGCGCAGGCGAGACCATGTGCCAGCCGCATTTGGCTGCGACGCTTGGACGCTTGCAGGCGGAGGGTCCGAGAGAGTTTTACACCGGCCGCACGGCCGAGCTTTTGGCCGCCGACATGGCGGCGCACGGTGGTCTCATCACCAAGGAGGACCTTGCGAATTACCGCCCCGTGGAGCGGGCTGTCCTGCGGGGAGCTTATCGAGGATATGAGTTGATTACGATGCCACCGCCCAGCTCGGGCGGCATAGCTCTCTTGCAGATGCTGACGATGCTGGAAGGCCACGATGTCGCCGCGCTGGCGCCGGCGGGTGCGGCAAAGATTCACCTCTTTGTCGAGGTCATGCGCCGCGCCTATGCGGACCGGGCGGCGTATCTGGGTGATCCGGATTTTTCGAAAATCCCCGTCGCGGCGTTGCTTGATCCTGACTATCTGGCCAGACGTGCAGCGACGATTGATTCGAAGCGCGCCACCCCTAGCAAGATGATCGGAGGCGGGCTTGCATCGGTGACTGAGGCGGAAAAACCGGAGCCGCTCGAGACGACGCATTTTTCGGTGATGGATGCGGCGGGTAACGTCGTGAGCTGCACCTACACAATCAACGGCATCTACGGCTGCGGTGTGGTGGCGGGGGAAACGGGAATCTTACTCAACAACGAGATGGATGACTTCACCTCGCTTCCCGACACGCCCAACGCATTTGGACTTGTCCAAGGCGAGGCGAATGCCATCCAGCCACGCAAGCGCCCACTCTCTAGTATGACGCCAACGATTGTCCTGCGCGACGGCAAGGTTGTGATCGTAACCGGCAGCCCAGGTGGGGCGACAATCATCAACACGGTCTTGCAGGTCATCACGAACCTGATTGATCACCACATGACCACGTCCGAGGCCGTGTCGGCGAAACGCTTCAATCACCAGTGGCTCCCGGATGCGATCACCTACGAGCCCGGTCTCGCGAGCGAAGCAGTGATGGACGAGCTGAGGGTGAGAGGACACGAACTGAAATTGCGCAAACTCTACCCGAATGACCCGCCACGCTGGTCGGGCATGCAAGGCAGTGCCGAGACCATCGTGGTTGACCCCGTAACCGGCCTGCGAACAGGGGCGCCCGACGGGCGACGACCGGGGACGGCGGCGGTGGCGGACTAAAACGAGGCGGAGAATAAGGTTCTCAGACTGGAAGGGAGCGGCGTCCGTCCATCCTTGCGAGTTGCTGCAAAGGCAATGCAGGATGCTAAAGCACCCTGTGTATAAACAAAGCGAACGCATGCGCGGATAGCCAGAGGTATCGCAGAGGTAAGCACTGGTAAGATTTGCCGGAACGGCGCATGCGCACCGCATAAAAAAGTAACCCTATCCTTTAAACATTTTAGGCAAAGACACAGAGTCTCATAGACTCGGAAAATACCTCAGTAGCCCATGGCCGTATTCGATCTACGTTGATCGGCGTAGCCGCGCAATCGTCCGTCTGGCATAACTTCGATTGCGTTAAAGCCGCCAAAAGACTCGGTCTCGCTGTCGGTGCCATCCTTCCATCCGAATTTCGTCTTTAACGCATCGGCCAAGCGGTAGTCCGTCTCCTTCTCGGTTTCGAAACGATTTGCGGAGTCGCCGCTCTTGCGTGACACCGCATGAAAACGCGGTGCACCGATGGCGTCTTCCAGCGAGCGACCGAACATAAGGTAATCCACCGTCACTTGCACCATCGCGCTGGGTATGCGGCTACCTCCAGGCACCCCGAGCGCTGCGAGCAGCCTGCCGTCCCTCACAAGCACCGCCGGTGTGATGGTGGAGCGCGGGCGTTTACCTGGAGCGACTTCGTTGGGATTCCCTGAAATGCGGTTAAAGTTGCTCAGGCTGTTATTCAACACCACGCCCGTGCCGGGGGGAACGATTCCGGAGCCGAAGTGATTGCTCTGTGATTGCGTAGCGCTGACCACGTCACCCGCTTGGTCCACCACGACGAAATGCGTCGTCTCCGCCGCCATAGCCTCGAATCCGTCCGCCTGCTCATCAGTAACCGCCGAATTCAGCGCGGTCGTCCTCATCGCCTCCGTCGCCGGGGCCAGCGCCTGCTTGCGCAGCGCTGCCACCCGATCGGCGCCAAGCAAGGCCTGCCATTTCTCGCGCGAAGCCGGTTGGTGGCCCAGCACTTCGCGGCAGGCCGAATCCACTTCCAAAAACACCCTCATCAAATGGTCCAAAGCCTCGGGCGTGAGCACCGAGCCCCCCGCCGGCTTCTCCACATCGAGAGCCGCAAGAGTCAGCAGAAATACTCCGCCACCCGATACCGGCGGAGGGACGGAAAAGACCTCTGTGCCTCGAAATTTCACCCGCAGCGGCTCGGTCACCCGCGCCTCGTAGCTTGCGAAATCATCTGCCCGCAGCGGGCTGCCCGCCTCGCGCAAGGCTTTCACCATCGCCGCCGCGACCGGGCCTTTGTAAAAGCCGTCCGCACCCTTTTCTGCGACTAGGCGAAGGGTCTGCGCAAGGTCGGGATTACACACCCGTGACCCTGCGACCGGCACTTTTCCTCCGGGCAGGTAGATGCGACCCAGTTCGAAGTTGGCAGTGAGCTTATCTTGCTGAGCCCGAAAAAACATCACCTGCGCCGGCCTAACCTCGAAACCCGACTCCGCCAGCTTGATTGCCGGGGCAATCAACTCCGCGCGCGGACGCGAGCCCCAGCGGCGATGCGCCTCGAGAATTCCCGCCACCTGTCCTGGCACCGCCACGGTTTGCGCGCCTACCTTGCGCTGCTCGTTGCTCAAGGCCCGGAACTCCGCCGGCACGAGGTGATGCGAGGCCTCGTCCATGGCCTCCACTACCATCACCCGGCCGGTCTTTGCCTCGCGATAGACCAGAGATAGCTTTCCGCCCATGCCCGAACCATAGGGCTCCGTGACACCGAGTGCGAACGAAACAGCCACCGCCGCGTCCACCGCGTTGCCGCCGGCCTGTAACACCGCGACACCCGCCGCCGTCGCATCAGGATGCCCCGCCGCCACCATACCGTGACGCGCCTCGGCCACCTGCACCACCATGGGCGAGGCTTTACCACGAACCGGCCCGCCGATGAGCAAAAACGCCGAAAAAAGCAGCCCCACTATTCTCATAAAGCGTCACGATACAGGCATCCGCCCGTCGACCGCAAAGCCGTCTGTTAGCGTATCTCTACGCCACGGGGAGGTTTGCCACTTTATAATTCTTATCCATGCTCGGCCCAAGTAATGTTACGCCGCGCCCTGCCTTTCGCTCTCGTGCTCGCCCTCGCCGCCAGCATATTGTTTGGTGCCGATGCCGAACCGGTCGAGGAGACGCTCAATCCCGACGACGTCAGCTTAAGCCCCCCCGCGTCCTCCGGCGGCTTCGCCAGCCGCCTCGCCGAGCTGAACCAGATTCGCAGCCGAGGAGATTATCCCGCCGCCCTCAGTCTCGCCCGCGCCGGCGCTGCCGAAGCCGAACAACTGCGCGACTCTGCTGGCCAAGCCGCTTTTCTCTTCGTGCTCGGGCGCACCTACTGGAGCGTCGGCGATCTGCCCGCCTCGATCGAAACACTCCAGCAAACGCTCCGCCTCGCCGGGACACTCGCCGACCCCGATCTCCTGTCTGCCACCTACAACGCGCTCGGAATCAGCTACACCGAGGCCCGTGAATATGTCGCCGCCGAACGCCATTTTACCGACGCCATGCGCATCGCCGAGGCCTGGGGCGACCGCGCCCGCATCGCCTACATCCTCAACGGCACGGCCAATAACCTGCTTGCTCAACGTGACTACCCCGGCGCCCGCGTCCTCCACCTCCGCGCCCTTGCCCTCCGCGAGGCCCTCAACGACCGCGTTGGTGCCGCCGACTCCGTAACCAACCTAGGCACCATAGATCTCGCCACCGGCGATTCATTAGCCGCGCTCGATGCCTTTCGCCGCGCCCTCGCCACCTACCAGACCATCAACCAACCACGCCGCGTCGCCAACGGCTACCGCCGAGTCGCCTTCGCCTTGCGACGTCTAGGCCGTCTCGACGAGGCGCTCACCGAAATCCATACCGCCCTCGATATCGCAGAACCGCTCAACAGCCCTGCTATGCTCGCCGGCATACACCGCGAACTCGCCCGAACCCACGAGGCCCGCGGCGAACTCCGCTCCGCCCTGCAATACCAGCGCAGCTACGCCGCCGATCGCGAGGCCATGCTCAACGAGCAAAGCCGTCAGCGCGTGATCGAACTGGACGCCCGCTACCAAGTCGAGCGCCGGGAAAACGAAATCAACCGCCTCCGCCTCGATCAAGAGGCCAAAGCCGCCGAGCTCACCCGCCGTAGTCAGCAAAACGCCCTTCTCGCCGCCGGCCTCGTGCTCGTCCTCGGGCTGGGGGTGATCGTCTACCTCGCCCAACGCGCCCGACTCCGCGCCGAGCGAGCCGCCCACATCGCCGACGAATGCGCCCGCGCCGAGGCCGAACAGGCCGCCCGCCTCAAATCCCGCCTGCTGCAAATCGCCGCCCATGACCTCAAGGCACCGCTTTCCGCCGTGTCCGCCTCCGCCCTGCGCATCGAGCAGCGCCCGGGGGAGACCGTCTCGGTGATGGATCTGGCCCGCCACATCCGCACCGACGCCGCTCACATGGGCAGCCTCGTGCGCGAGTTCCTTGATTCCGCCGCCATCGAGGCCGGTCGCATTCAGCTCCAGCGCGGACCGATCAACCTCCTCGCCGCCGCCCGCGATGCAGTAGACGACTACCGCCCGCTGGCCGAATCCAAACACCAGCGCATCTACCTGATGCCCACCGGTGATCCCGGCTGCCTACCACAAGTCTTGGCCGACGCCTCCCGCCTGCGCCAGATTCTGGACAACCTCATCGCGAATGCCCTCAAATTCACACCGGCCGAGGGTGTGGTTGAAGTCGGCCTAGGCGCTAGCGGACGCTTTGTTTACGCCGAAGTGCGCGACAGCGGCCCCGGCCTGAAGCCCGAAGATCTTGCGCGCATGTTCCAACCCTTCCAGACGCTCTCCGCCGCGCCAACTGGTGAGGAGGCTTCGCACGGGCTGGGCCTGTTCATCACCCGCGAGCTTGTCTCAATGCATGACGGACTGCTCGAAATCGAATCCCAACCTGGGCAGGGCGCTACTTTCCGCATCCTTTTGCCCGCCGCTAAATCCGACAGCTGCGGTGAAAGGTAACCTGAACCAACTTCTTCAACGTATTGAGCCGTTAGAAGATTCGTTAAGGGGCTTTCCCGGTGATCTTAATCGCTTGGCTCTTTCGGGCGGCAGCTGCAGCTGCCAAAACCACTCCGTCATTCCGCTGCTAATATTCAAAGGAAATGCCTGCGAACCAAAATAGAGCACGCGGGTAGTGCGGCGATAACGGGTTTTGAACGGGGACGCACTTTGATTTACGGCGTGTTGACAACCTTCAGACGGAGGAATTTGGCCGCAGTGCCGCTGCGGGTAACCGTAAAAACTCGGCGCTGGCAGTTCGCGGGGAGGTTGGTTTGGTCTGCCGCGATGGTCATGGTGACCGTGCCTCCGGTGCCCCAAGTGCCGGTTAGGTTATCCACGGCCTCACCAGTTACGACCACAGCGGCGTCGTTGGTGCGGACGACGGCGGTGAGCGCGAGCGTGCTGGCAGTGGAACTCAAGACCGGGGCCTGCACGGTATCGGTGGGGCTGGTGGCACCGAAGGCATACTTCATCAACGGGGACAGGCCGTCGGCGCCGGCTGTGGTGGGATTGGCGATGGCGACGGTGACGGTGCGGGTGGCGGGCGTGGCGGGGTTGCCCGCGACGTCGGTGGCGTTGTAGGTGACGGTGTAAACTCCAGGAGTCGCGGTGCTGACCGGGTTGGTGGTGTTCACGGTGGCGCTGAAGGGGGCGATGTTGTCGCTCGCGGTGGCACCGGCGTCAGTGTAGTTCGCGCCCCAAGCGGCGGAGTTACTGGAGGGGCTGGTCACAGTGATGACGGGAGCGGTGGTATCCAGGGTGACGGTGAGCGCGTTGCTGCTAGCGGAGACGTTGCTGGCCGCGTCGGTCACGGTAGCAGTTAGGGAGAGGATGCCGGGCGCCAGAACGCTAGTGGTGAGGTCAACGTAGGTTGCAGTGATGTCGCCGGCCGAGAGGGTGGCCGAGGCGACCTGAGTAGCGCCATTGGAGAGTTTGACCACGTCGCCTGCGAGGGGAGCGGTGGGGCCGGTGCCGTTGAGGGTGATGCGAAGGGTGGGCGTGGTTAACTTGGTAATGAGGTCGCTGCTGCTAGAGCCGGTGTCGGAGGCGGCGAGCAGGCCGACGGTGGGCGCAGCGGGAGCCGTGGTGTCGATTGGCGGAGGTGTGCCGACAGTAAGCTGAAGGGCGGTGCCAGCGGTATTTTTTCCCAGTGTAATGGATTGGCCAGCGAGAGTGCCTGTGGTGGTCGAGCCCAAAGTCCCGACGATGGGCGATGTGCTAGAGATCAGGGTATAAACGCCGGGGGCGAAGCCGGAACCGGTGGTAAACACAAAGTTCGCGAGGTCGACCGTGCCCGATCCTATGTCTAACGCGGCCCCGGGGGCGAGGTTGATTAGGTCGCTGGTTGCGGGAGTATCGAGGTCATAAAGCAGGGAGGCTGAGCCGAGGGTGAGGTTTTGATTAAAGTTGAGCGAGCCAACCGCGGCGGTTTGGGCGCTATTATCATAGCTGGCTATGTCCACCTTAGAACCGGCAGCGATGGTGGAGTTTCCGTTAAAGGTGCCGTTGCCTCTGAGGGTAGTGCCAGTGGCGAGGGTAATGCCGGCGAGGCTGACGTTGCCGCCAATGGTGCCGCCGTTGACCACGAGAGTGCCGGCAACAACCAGGGTCCCGCCGGTGTAGGAGTAGGTGCTGCCTTCGAGCGAAAGAGAGCCGAGGCCGCTCTTGGTGAGCACGCCGGCCTGGCCGGAGACATCGCGCACGGAATTCAACAAGCGAAGGGTGGCGGATTCGTTGACAATCTCGATTGCGCTGGTGGCGCTGCCTACGCGCATCCCGCGGTTGGCGCTGGCGGTCGTGGAACTGTTGCCAGTAAATTGAAGCGTGCCGTTAGCTAAGATGAGATGATTGGTGTTGACGATCGAGGCGTTGCCAAGGCCAAGGGTGGTGTCGATCGAAAGCGTGCCACCGTTCACAGTAAGGCCACCGCTGAAAGTATTGGTGGCATTAAGATTGAGAGTGCCGGGGCCGGTTTTAGTGAGGGCGCCGGTTTGATTGAGCACGTCTGCGATCACACCATTGATGATAAACACGCCTGCTGGGTCGGCGACGTTGATGGTGCCGTTGGCGTTACCTAATGCGAAGCCGCGATTGGAGATGGAGGTGGTGGTCGTGTTTCCGGTTTTGAGCAGCGTGCCGCCGTTTAGGACCACCGCGGTAGCGTTTGAAGCGAGCTCTCCGCCAAGACGATTGGCGGTGGCGACGGAGACCGTTCCCTCAGTGATGGTGAGTCCGCCGGTGAAAGTGTTCGCAACGTTGATCAGGGACAGGGTGCCGTTGCCCGTCTTGGTGATACCGCCAGTCCCGGTGATCATCGGGGTGCTGCCGTTGTTGAGGCCATCAAAGGTAAGGGTGCCGCCGGAGTTGACTGCGAAGTTGGCCTGTCCGATGTAGTTTAGGTTGATGGTTAGGGTCGCAGTGGCGGGCGCAGTGGCGCTGCGCGAAATGAAGGTAAGCGCGGGGGCGGTGCCGCCTTTTAAGACGAGTGCGTCGATACCAGGCGTATTGAGGTTTAGGACGTTATTGCCGGGGGTAACTGAGCTGGAATTCCGCATTTCCAAGCCTCCGACAGGAAACTGAGAGAGCGAGTTGTCGAAGGTAATGCTGCGCAGGGTCGGGGAGTAGGTGGAGTTGGCGGTGGCGGTCATGGCCATGTAGGAACCATTGCCCAGCACGAGTGTGCCGCCGTTCAGTGCGGTGCCGCCGATGACGAGGTCGTCACCGGTCGCAGGGGCAGTCTCGGTGTTCCAACTGGTGCCGGTGGACCACGTGCGGGCGCTGCCGACGTTGGTGGTATTATTACCGCCGTCAAAGATCAGGGTGGCGGCGATGGTGCTGCTGACGAGAGAGAGAAAGACGCCCAATAATAAGCAGGTAGCGAAGCCGGTGCGTTTCATATGATAAAAAGTCAGCCAAGGAGCGGGGCGGGGTAGCGGCCTGAGCAGGGTGACGCGCTTTAGAGCGCGGATCTACGGCGGCGATAGACGGCGATTGCGATGACGCCGAAACCGGCGAGGGCTGAGAGAGCTGAGGGTTCCGGTATGGCGGCCACGGTCAGCACGCCGTCAGTTTGATCGAAGAAGAAACTGAGCGTATTACCGACATCGGTGCCGGACCAGATATCGCCGGTGCGGCTTAGGCTCGCGGTGTAGGAACCGGCGATACTGACGGTATCGAAATTACTGGTTTTGCTGGCAAAATCAAAGAGGTTATAAGCGATGCTAGGGACCGGAGTCGGCGAGTAGCCGAAATTGACCGTGAGGTCACCGTTGTAGGTGAGTGCTCCGGAGACATCCACCGCATCGTAGCCAGTGCCGCGTCCGGTGCCGTTGACCTCGAAGGCGGCTTTGGCATTCTCATGGTTGAAGGCAAGGCCGCCGGTGAAGGTGAGCAGGCCGGGGCTATTGCCGGGGGCAAGAGTGCCGCTATCGCCGATAGTGGTGACGCCAAGGATGGTGCCGTTGCCAGCCAAGGTGGCACCGGAAGAGACAAATTTACCGCCTGCGCCGCCGAGGGTGCCATTCACCGAGAAGGTCCCCGCGCTGATGGTGGCGGAAGAGGCGACATTAACGGTGGAGGAGGCGGCGACATTGCTGGCGCCGGTGGTGGTGAGGGTGCTGGAGAGGCTGAGGGTATTTCCAGCCGTGCCAAGGGTGGCGGAGTTGAGGGTGACGCTGCCCCCGACGGCCCCGCTGCCGCCGAGGATGGCACCGGAGGAAACGGTGACCGCGCCTGTGCCGGTGCCCGTGCCGGTAGGATTGTCGACTAGTAAGGTCCCGGAGCTAACCAGAGTGGCGCCGGAGTAGGAATTTTCGCCCGAGAGTCTAAGCGTGCCAAGACCGGTCTTGGTGAGAGTGCCGGTTTCACCGCTTACATTCTGCACGACACCGGCGATGGTAAGTGTTTTGGCAGAATCGACTAGGTCTATGGTGCCGCCGGACGAGCCGACCCTGAAGCCGCGATTGGCATCGGATGAACTGGTGGTGGTGTTCGTGTAGCGCAGGGTGCCGCCGTTGATTACGACTGCGCTGTCATTCGCGACGTTTGCCGGGCCCAGTCCCGCCGTGAAGTCCACGATCAGCGCGCCTTGAGCGATGACCAAGCCGCCGCTAAAGGTGTTATTGCTCGAGGTCAGATTGAGATCGCCTGCGCCTGTCTTAGTCAGCTTGGCTGCGCCGCCAATAGACTGGTCCCAGGTGGTGGTGGTGACGACATTGAGGATGCTGTTTGCGGTGAGGGTGGTTGCGCCCCCGGCGGCGGTGCTAAAGGTCTGGGTGCCGCTACTGGTAGAGTCTCCCAGTGTGATATTACCCCCGAGACTAACGCTATTGTGATAGGTTCGCGCGCTGGTTGATGCTGAGCGCAAAGTGCCATTGAGCAGGGTCAGGGTGCCGGTTCCGAAGGGTCCGCTGGTGATCGCCCCGCCTGAAGCGGCGCTACTAAGCTGGGTTCTCCAGGTGCCGGCCGAGAGGGTTGCTCCGCCCGAGAAGGTGTTGTTGCCGCCAGTGCCGAGGGTGCCGGCGCCGGTTTTGATAATGCCCGCGCCGCCGGTGATCGCCTGGGCGGTGACGAAGCTGAGGCTGCCGGTGGCGTTTCCGACTTGAAATGTGCGGGTGCCAGATGCGCCCAGATCCACGGTGAGAGTGCCTAAGGTTGTGCCCGGAAATGCGACCGTGCCGGTGGCGAAATCAGTCATTACGATCCCGGTGTTGATCGTTAATGTCCGCGCGGTGCTGCCGCTGCCGTTGGTGGTGATGGAAAGGCTGGAGGGCAGGGTGGTGGCGCCTGACGACGTGCCACCGAAGGTCAAATTGCCAACGGTGCGGTTTGCGCTGATTGAGATAGTGGAACTTACGGTAGCATTTCCGGTGGCGGTTGCTATAAACAAGTCATCACCGGAAGCCGGAGAGGTGTCGCCTGCCCAGTTGGCCGCGGTGGCCATGGAGGTTCCGGCTCCGTTTGTGCCACCGTCCCAAGTTGCAGTGCCGGCGATGGCCGAGGAACTCAAGAACGAGAGGGCGAAAACGACAGGGGCGGGAGCTTTGATAATTTGCATAAAACGTCGGGTTGAGGCTGAGGTTAAATAAACGGGAGAAGCTGCGGGCATTAAAGAGAGGCGCGGAGGGGCTGTTATGGATTGGCCGGGAAATCGGTGGCTTTGCGGTATTCGACATGGCCGTCGAAGAAGGCGAAATTGCGGCCGTCTTTGTGGGGGTAGGGCACGGCTCCGACTCCACCAGCCGCAGCGTAGCCGCTCTGACCGCCGTAGTTTGTGCTGTCGGCATCGGAGATCATCCAGATGCGGCTGAGTGTGGTGATGGTATTCCAAAGGCGGCCGCTGGCATCCGTGCCGGAGTTGGTGGAGCTGGCGGCGGCTTTAATATCTAAGAGGCGGGCAGGGGCGGTGCCGGCGCCGCCGAAGGGAGAGGGTGGCACCATGCCGGTGGCGGCAGTGCGGTTTTGGTTAAGCAGATAAGTGATCTCGGACGCAGAGCTGTTCGCCAGGCTTGCGGCTGCGCCAGCTTCATTACTCGGGCAGCGCCAGAGCTGGCCGGCCTTGGTGGTGCCGAGGTAGGAAGCGATGTGTGAAGAGAGCTGGGTGGATGAATCGACGGAGGATGAGCTGGAGAAGTTCACGGTGTTGAACTCCGGGTTGCGAATACCTCTGGACATGGACTGCCAGACGCCGGCGGTGGTCTTGGAACCCGGGAGGTAGCCTTTATTACCTTCGGCATAGATCATGCAGGCCATTGCGATCTGGCGAAGATTGCCGGCACAGACGGCGCCCTTGGCAGTCTGGCGAACCGCCCCGACCGTAGGGATGATGATGGCTGCGAGTATGCCGATGATCGCGATCACGGTCAGCAGCTCGATCAAAGTGAAGGCACGGTGGCCGTCACGAGCGGTGGCTATTGCTGATTGCGGTGGGATCATGTGGACGGAAAATTTGCAGACTTCGCGCCACAGGCTGGACGTAGAACTACGCCATCGAGCTTGGTAGCAACGATGCCATGCTGAGCATCTGAAGTGGAATACACGGGACGCAAACGGGGGATTTAGGGGAAACTGACGGTAACTGTGAGTTAATGTAGGCGATCAAAGCCGATCGGAAAAGGGGGGAGAACTACGCCACCTAGTCAGCCAACGGCTCAGGGCGAGATCTCGGCGCGAAGTCGGAGAAAGCGACGAGGCTGGGAGGAAAGAAGGGCCGGATCGGTGACGAGGACCTGGCTGTTGGTCTCCATAGCGGTGGTGCCTGAGGTCAAAATCGTCCATACGGTGTCTGCGGGGGTGCGTCGGGCTATCGCTGTCCACGAGGTGGCGAGATCGTTGGTAGCCTCTACGGTCCAAATGAGATCACTGGCAGCGGTCTCTCGCAGAAAGGAAAGGGTGACGCGGCCCGCTGAGAAGCCGAGTTCGTAGCGAGGGGGGGCGGCGGAGACGGATGGGCTGGCGGCGAGGGCGTATTCGAGCAAGACGGACAAACCATCGCCATCGGGATCGGCACTGGCGGCAAGGGCGGGGGCGAGGTTGTTAAGCGTGAGCCAAGAAGCGAAGGTCAGTTTGCCGTTGGCGAGGGTGGAAACTTCGGCGGCGGGTAGGGCGCGTTGGTAAATCCGCAGATCGCGCAGCGCGCCTTTCATAAATTCGACCGGGGCGCCCTCAGTCGGCAGCCAGCCAAGCCAAAGGAGTTCGTTGGCGGCGAGGGTGCCGGTGCGACCGGTGGCGGTGCGTTGGAGCACGCCATCTAGGTAAACGCGGGCGGAGCCGTCGGCGGCGACGGCGAGGGAGTAGTGGCGCCAGACCCCGTCCTGCCAGGACGACGGGGCGGTGCGGGAGACGTCGAGTGCACTGGAGGAGAGGCCGGGGAGATTGGTGCGAAGCGCGACAGTGCCGCTGCTGGAGCTGGTGGTCGTGAGGTAAATATGGAGCGATCCGGCGGCTGAGCGCGTGCCGTAGGAGGCGAGGTTTTGGTCAACGACGGCACCGCTGGCATCGAGCCGAAAGAAAAAGGCAAGGGTGAAGGCGCCAGAGGGGTCGAGGGTGAAGCGCGGGAGGGCGAGGGTATCGTTCACGCCGTCGAAGTTGATGGCGGGGGCGTTGCCCGCAGCGGGCACGGTGCTGGCGGTGGGACCAGTCGCGAGGGTGCTATTGGCGGGGAGGGTGGTGGCGTGGCGGGCCAGACCGGATGAATCGAGGGCGACGTTACCGGCGAGATCGCCGCGCAGCCAAGCGGCGAGACCGGCGGGGCGGTCGTCGTCGAGGATGGATGCGCTGGCGGAGGCAGGTAGGCCGATGACGGCGCCCGGCACACTCGACGGAGTGAGCATGAGGGTGCGGTCTGGGGCGGGGCGCCCGTCGTTGACCAGCGGCACATCAAGATCCAATGAAACGACGCCAGGGTTAAAGGTGATGGAGGAGGGGGCGTTGAAATAGTCTGCGTTGGCGAGGGCGGTGCCGGACCAGGTAAGCGGGACAGTTAGACTGGCCGTGCTTTGAGTGCGGGTAAGGCGGAAGCGGGCGGGCCCGGCGGCTTCGGATACGGCGGGGGTGAGGACGGAGACGCGCACAGTCTGGCTCAGGCCATCGCCAAGCGTAAGGCTGAGCGGGGTGAGGTCGACGGTCTGGGTGTTGGATGTGCTGAGGTTTACGATGAGCGACTTGTCGCCAAAGATCGCCGAGGCGGAGACGGGAGTGAGCGTGAAAGTGGCGGACGATTGATTGGCGGCGAAGCTCAGGGCCGAGGTGGAGACGGTGTAGTCGGCGTTCAGCGCAGCCGTGCCTGAGAATACGAGACTATAGGTGGACGAGAGGCCCAGCCAGCCGTTGCGGTTGACGGTGACGGTGAGGGCGGGGCCGCCGCGGGTGAGCACGCTGGTGGCAGGAGTGGCGATACGTCCGAGCGAAAGCGTGCCGATCGAGTAGCCGTAGTTGTCGTAGAGGTAGGGTTGGAGAACCCGAAGCAAGGCCTCGGCAAAAGAGGCGCGATTGGTGGAGCTGTCGCGGACGCCGGTGTAGTTACTCTCGATCTGGACGCCATTGATGGCGCCGTTGTCCGTAAGGCAGGTCTGCGTCTGGACGGTGAATCCGCCGTTAAAAAAAGGTTCGGTTCCAGGCGAGGGATAATCGAGTGAGGGCCAGGAGGGGAATCCGCGCAGGTTCATGATGTCGCCGAAGCTGCGGTTGCCCCTGAGCAGGGTGGAGAAAGGCACTCCCGGGCGGCGCAGGGCGGTGGTGCGCAGGGTGCCCATCCAGGCGTAGCCGGGGCTCTCGAGTGCTGCATCGGAGAGATTGAGCTCGGAGGCACCGTAGCCGTAGCCGAGTTCCAGACGCTGGACGGTGTGGCCTTGGCCGTGGAGATCTACGAGGAAGCCGAAGCCGAACGCAGATTCGGCGGCGACGCGGGCGGCGAGGATGTAGTCGCGGTATTCGGTCCAGGCTTTTTCGGCAAAAGTATTGCCCTGCGCTGCTTCGACGATCTCGCGGTTGACGTCGATTTTGGTGCGCTTGAGGTGACAGATAATCAGGTGCGGGCGGAGGCCAGTCCGGGTGAACATCGCATTGGCGGCGGCGACGGCGAGTTCCTCGGTGTTGCTATCGGTGACGGTGGTGCCGGTGGTGCGGTCGGGTATCTCGGAAGGGGTGATATCCCCGCCGTGGCCGGCGGTCAGGATGAGCGGGAGGTTTCCGGCCCGGTATTCGATGTAGTTGTTACGTCCGAAGTAGGTTTGCCCCGCAACGTAGGGCTGGGCGAGCCCGGTGCAGGTGCGGGAGACCAGCAGCACGACATAAAAAAGCCACACGGGGAGGCGGGGTAAAAGGGGCATGGGCTTCGCTCGGAAAGTAAGCGGCTAAAGGAGAAGATCAAAAGGTTCAGTCTGTGGCGCAGGCCGCGTATGCCGCTAAAGAGTAGTGGCGTGGTTATCCGCCGCTGCGGACCAGAGCAATGCGCGAGGTATCATGTATTCTAGACCGGGAGTATTTTCAGGGTGTGGGCTGGAAATGAAAACGCGTCCTTTCCCGAAAGTGCCTATCGCTTGGGCTGGACTTCCCACCTGGATGCCCTTCGGGGTATCATTCATGGCGGTCTCGGTGCGAAAAATTGAGACCGGAGCATAGTCAGGGATGTCGTCTCGGTTGAAGGGTTTTATGACAGGGCCGTTGGCATAGCGGACCTTGAAGGGGCCCTCCACCGGGCCGAAGAGATCGCGGCCGGCGGGGGTGAGCTCGATGTCCAGGAAGGCTTTACCACGCCTCCATTTGCTGGATACGGTGCAGGCATCGAGGATGCCGAGGCCCCAGTCGTAACCGGCGCAGGCGAGGTAGGCGCCGGCACAGATGCCAACGTAGCCGCCGCCGTTTTTAACAAAATCACGAATATTGGCGCGTCCGGCCTCGCCGATGGCCTTGGCCTGAGCGGAACCGCTGCCACCCGAGAAAACCACGACATCGAAGCGGTTGGAAAGGTTGACCGTGCCTATTTCAGCGGGGGTGAGGCGGGTGACCGTTGCGCCCTCGATCTGGTGTGCACTGGCCTCGACATTGATTACGCCACCGTCGCCCGAGCCCGGGCCCTCATAAAGCGCCACCCGGATAGGACGTATGGCTTCGGGGCCGACAATAATCGTTTTCAGACCGTTAATATCGGGGGGGATTACGATGAGTTTGACCGCGGCAGGCGTGGACGGTTCGTCTTGGGCCTTTAGCACGTGGGCGAAGGATAACGTGATGGCGATTAGAGCGTAAGGCAGGGAAGAGCAGCAGCGGAATAAAGGTCTTTTCATGACAATTAAAAAAGGGCGAGAAACCGAAAGAGCGGGCGAATAAGAAAGGGTGCGAAAAGCCTGTGGCCCAGCCAAGTTTTGGAGCCGTTTGCACCGTTAGGGCCGGTGCGGAAACTAAGTTAAGGTATCCAACGTCGCCAGTCATGGGAAGGGGGGGAACTACGCCATGCCCCAGCGCCCACGTTCCAGCCGAAATCATGCCTGCATCAAGCCGGCCCCTAGGAGCGTTTGAACGGGGAGAAAACTAATTCGCTCAAAATTGGGCGTCTCCGGGAAAAGAATCCGTAGGGTGCTGGATGAGAAACTTGCTAGGCCATCGCGCCCGAGGCGAAGGCAGGGGCGCCCCCCGCGCCTCCACTCACCGCCAGAGCGCGTCCACTGCATCACTATCGGCGGCGGCGCGTTCCAGCAAGGGCCACACCTCTCCGACCGAACCCGCCACCGGCATGAGGCCGCGCCAGCCGGATTTCTTAAAACGCTCGCGCACCAGCTTGTCGAAAAAGACCAGCAGCTCGTCGTAGAAGCCGTTCTGGTTGACCAGAATCAGCGGCTTGGCGTGGCGGTTGAGCATGCGGCCGACGAGGATCTCAATCACCTCCTCCAGCGTGCCAAAGCCTCCCGGCAAGGCCACGAAAGCCTCCGCCCGCTCCTCCATGATACGCCGCCGCTCACGCATGGATTCAACCACGATGAGCTCGTCGGCCTCGCGGTAACCCAGCTCGCGCTCGATCATGAAATCCGGGATCACGCCCGTCACCCGCCCGCCCGCCGCCTTGGTGGCGAGCGCGACCGACCCCATCACGCCGGCTCGCCCCCCGCCGTAGACCAGCCCCCAGCCCCGCTCAGCCAGCCCGCGCCCGAGCTCCGCCCCCGCCTCGTAATACTTGGCATCCAAGTCCAAGCCACTCGCACAATACACGCACACTTGCTTTTGCATACCGCCAATCAAACCGGCCGCCGCGCCCATGCCAGTCTCGAAACCGAGGTTTTCCTTTTCGTGGGTTTCGTGTGTTTCGTGGTGCAAACCTCCGTCCTTTCCGTGCCTTCCCCCGCCCCATCATCCGCCCCCTACGTCGGCCGCCTTGCCCCCTCGCCCACCGGACTGCTCCACCTCGGCCACGCCCGCACTTTTGCCGTCGCCGCCGACCGTGCCCGGAGCGCCGGCGGCCGCCTGCTCCTACGCATGGACGACCTCGATACCTCGCGCTGCCGGCCGGAGTTCGCCGCAGCCGCCCTCGCCGACCTCGCCTGGCTTGGACTGGCGTGGGAAGAGCCCATCATCGTGCAATCCGCCCGCCTGCCCGCCTACCGCACCCCCCTCGCTCGTCTGCACGAAGCCGGACTCATCTACCCCTGCGACCGCTCCCGCAAAGATCTCGCCGGCGCCCTCGCCGCCCCCCACGAAGTCCCCGGCGATGACGAACCCCTCTACCCCGCCGCCTGGCGTCCACCCGCCGACGCCGCCCTGCCGCCGCTCGATGCAGCCGGCCTGGCGCGCAACTGGCGCTACCGTGTGCCCGACGGCGAGACGGTGGCTTTCACCGATGGAAGCCTCGGCTTGCGCACCGCCGTCTGCGGGCGCGATTTCGGCGACTTTCTCGTATGGCGAAAGGACGGCCTGCCCAGCTACCAACTTGCCTGCGCCGTCGATGACGCCGCGCTGGGCGTCACGGAGGTGGTGCGCGGCGAGGATCTTGTCCGCTCCACCTTTCGCCAACTTCTCCTGCTCGCGGCGCTGCTTCCGCCCAACGCACCCCTGCCTACCTACTACCACGCCCCCTTGCTGACCGACGAGAACGGCACGCGCCTCGCCAAACGGCACGATGCCCTCGCCCTACGCACGCTGCGCCAGCAAGGCGCGGAGCCGCAGAACTTGCTTACCTAGTTTCGGCTGCCTCGCCGCAGGCGCGCCGCCGCCAGCAGCGCAAGGACCAGCCCCGCGTTGCGCGCCAATGCGGCCACCACGGAGCCCGCAGGGGCATTGCCGAAACAACCGCAGCGCACGTCGATGCCTCTCGCCCAGGCCGAAGCCAGCGCGAGCGAAAAACCCGCCAACAACCCGAGCGACAGCAGCCGCGCCGCCAGCCGCGTTTTTCCCCAGAGAAGGCCGGCCGCCACCGTGAGTTCCAGCCACGGCAGATAGACCGCCAGACCGCCGGCCAGCCAGCCCGACACCAAGCGAAAGGCGGAAATGTCGGTCGCGAAACGCGCCGGATCGGCCAGCTTCAGTGCCCCCGCCACGCCCAGCACGCCCGCCACCGACCACTCGCACCCGTGAGCGATCCAGATTCGCCAGTGATTGGCCGATTTTTTCACGGTTCACCCCCCATCGCCCGCGCCGCGCGCCAGGCATCCCAACCGCCTTGGAGGACCACGATGCGCTCGAAACCAAGCTCGCGGCGCAAACGAAGCGCTACCACCTCGCTGGCGTGGCACGAATCGCCGCCACAATAAACCACGATGGTCCGTCGGCCGTCCCATTTTTCCGCCAAGGCGGCGAAACCGGTCTCCCAATCATCCTCATTCAAAGCCAGCGATCCGGGCACCACGCCCGCCGCGCACGCCTCCGCCGGGCGGGCATCGATCCAGAGGGCGTCCGGATAATTCCGCCCCGCCTGCGCGACCGAGACCCGCACGATCGCCACCTTTTTTTCGCCCAAGGCTCGCCAGTCGGGCGCGCACGGGTGCAGCCAGCCGGTCAAGGCCGCTGGCGCGATCGGAACCAGGAGCAAGGCGAACACCATCCTCGCCACCGGGCCATGCCGGCCGTCTCTCGCCGTCTCGGTCTTCACGGCAGGTGTCGTAGATAAAGCACGTCCGTATGCTCGACGCCGGCTGCGTCCCGCACCCGCACCCGCGCGGTCGCCCGGGCATCATCCGATGCCTCGCCCGCGTAGCGAAACCGGATTTTCAACATGTCGCCTGCCAGCGCAGGCTGACCTTCAACCACGAAGGCGGCGGTGCGGGAAACGACTTCCAGCAAAGTCACCGGCGTATCCGCCGAATAAGTGAGGGTAATTTCCCGCGGCTCCGGCGTAGGCCCCGAAAACAACAGCAGGCGCGGCGCGATCAGCACCCGCAACGGCAAGTCGGCCACCACCCGCAGTTCGTAAGTCTTGCCGTCGGAGGTTAGCACTGTGATCGACTGAATCTGCCGCCCCTGGCGCGAACCGGGATGGTAGGTTACCGGCACGACCCCTCGGGCACCCGCCGCGACCGCCTCCTCGGCCGCCTCCGGCACGGTGCAGGAGCAACCGCTGCTCACCTCGGTCAAGCTTACGGGCGCAGCGCCACGATTGGTAAAATGAAACTCGCCGACGAGCTCACGCTCGCCTGGGCGCGGCTTGAGCACGATCTCATACGATTCAAAAACCAGCTCCGCGCGCGCCGCCGCCAGTGCGAAAAACCCCGCCAAAACGAAGGCAAAACTCCGGGGTAAAGTTTTGGCCTTCATCACGCGTTGCCCAGAAGCCGGCTCAGACCGCGCGGAAAACCACCGCGGCGTTCTGGCCGCCGAAGCCGAGGTTGTTGCTCAACACGGTCGAAACCCGTGCCTCGCGCGCGACGTTCGGCACGTAGTCGAGGTCGCACTCGGGGTCGGGCTCATGGAGGTTAATGGTGGGCGCGAGCGTCTGGGTCTGGAGGGTCTTGGCGCAGATGACGCTCTCGATGCCGCCGGCACCGCCGAGCAGGTGGCCGGTCATGGATTTGGTCGAGCTCACGGGAAGCTGTTTCGCCCGCCCGCCGAACACGCGCTTGATCGCGAGGGTTTCAAATTTGTCGTTGTAGGGCGTGCTGGTGCCGTGGGCGTTGATGTAGCCAACCTCCTCGGTCGCGACGCTGGCGCCCTTGAGCGCGCGGGTCATGGCCATGCCGAGGCCCTTACCTTCGGGGTCAGGCATGGTGATGTGATGGGCATCGGCGGTCGCGGCATAACCGGCGATCTCGCAGTAGATGCGCGCGCCGCGTTTTCGGGCGTGTTCGTAGGATTCGAGGACGAGCACGCCGGCACCCTCGCCCATGATGAAGCCGTCGCGGCCCATCGAGAACGGCCGGCAAGCGGTGGCAGGGTCGTCGTTGCGCGTGCTCATCGCCCGCATGGCGCAGAAACTGGCGTAGGCGAAGGGCGTGATCGCCGCCTCGGTGCCGCCGGCCACCATCACGTCGGCGTCGCCGCGGCGGATCATGTGCATGGACTCGCCCAACGCGTGGGTGCCGGTGGCGCAGGCCGAGACCACGCCGAAATTGGGACCGCGCGCGCCGAGCTCGATCGCGACAATGCCGGAGCAGATGTTGCCGATGAGGGCAGGAATGGTGAACGGGGAGACCTTGCGCGGGCCGCCGTCGTGGAGCTTTTTCAACTGGGTCTCATAAGTGAACATGCCGCCGATGCCGGAGCCCACCACCACGCCGACGCGGTCGGGGTCCTCCGTCGCCATGTCGAGGCCGGAGTCGGCCCAAGCCTGCTTGGCGGCGCAGAAACCGAAGTGGGTATAGCGGTCGTTGCGACGCGCCTCCTTCGGGTCCATATAGTCCTCGACGTTCCAGCCGCGCACCTCGGCGCCGATCTGGGTGGCGAAAGGGGCCGGATCGAAGAGCGAGACGCGATCGATGCCGTTTTTACCCGCCACCAGGCTTGCCCAAAAGGCGTCCGCCGTCTGCCCCAGACCGTGAATAACGCCAAGACCGGTGACGACAACGCGCTGGGAATCGGGGAGGTGCGACATAGTGGAAACCGCCCAACAAAACCAAGCGCGCCGCACAGGGCAAGGACGCGTCTCGTTGGCCGCGGGGCCGCTTCCGGCCGTTCCGGACGCAAAAAAACCCGCTCCAGAGTGGAGCGGGGAAATTTGTCCGCGAGGTGCGGAAGGCAGCCTTAAGCCACGCCAGCCTTGGCCTTGATGTAGTCGATGACCTGACCGACGTTCTTGAGCTTCTCAGCGTCGGCCTCGGGGATCTCTCCCTTGATCTCGTCCTTGAACTCCTCTTCGAAGGCCATGATCAACTCGACGGTGTCGAGGGAATCGGCGCCGAGATCGTCCAGAAAGGAAGCGGTGGGCGTGATCTGCTCCTCGTTTACGTTCAGTTGATTAACGATGATCTCTTTGACGCGTTGTTCGATGGTTTTTTGGTCGGCCATAAGGGTGATAAATTTAGCTGGGTGAAAGGCTCACATCGCCATGCCACCGTCAACGGCAAAAACCTGCCCGGTAATATAGCTCGCTTCGTCGGAGCAGAGAAAAGCGACCGCATGAGCCACTTCCGCGGCCTCACCAAAACGCTGCATGGGGATGAGGCCGGTAGCGCCTTTTTGCACTTCTTCGCTCAATTCGGCGGTCATATCGGTCTTGATGAAACCGGGCGCGACCACGTTGACCGTGACGTTGCGCTTGGCGAATTCCTTGGCGGTGGCCTTGGTGAAACCGATCATACCGGCCTTGGCAGCGGCGTAATTGGCCTGACCGGCGTTGCCCATGATGCCTGTGACGGAGGAGATGTTAACGATGCGACCAAAACGCGCGCGGCACATCGGCCAGCCGATGGCCTTGGTCCAGTGGAAACAACTGGTGAGGTTGGTCTGGATGACGCTGTTCCAATCGTCGTCACTCATGCGGGCGAGCAACCCATCGCGGGTGATACCGGCGTTGTTCACGAGTATATCGATCTTGCCGAATTCCTTCAGCAGGGCCTCGGATGCCGCCGCCACGGCTGCGCCGTCCGCGACATCCACCGCGAGGGCCTTGGCTTTGCCGCCGGCGGCGAGGATGGCGTCGGCCACCGCTCCGCAGGACGCGGCGGATTTGGAAACGCAGATCACGGTGACGCCCTTGGCGGCGAGGGACTCGGCGATGGCTTTGCCAATGCCGCGTCCGGCGCCGGTCACGAGGGCAGTTCGATTGGTGAAGGTCATGGGTTGGGGGGAGGAGTAGCGGGTAGAGAGTAGCGGGTAGACGGATTGCGGCGGCGAGTAGGAAAGAAGCGGGCGATAGCGTGATGCTCGCTACCCGCCACCCGCTACTCACTACTTCCGCTCAATACACGTCGCGCTGGTAGCGTTTATCCTTCTTCATCTGCTTAACGTATTCCTGCGCCTGCTCAATGGGCATGGCGCCCTGCTCGGCGATGATGTCGTGGAGGGCCTGGTCGACGTCCTTGGCCATGCGCTTGGCATCGCCGCAGACAAAGAAGTAGCCGCCGTTTTTGATCCAGGCCCAGAGCTCGGCCGCGTTGGCCCGCATCTTATCCTGCACATAGACCTTCACGCCTTGGTCGCGGGACCAGGCGAGGTCGAGGCGGGCAACTTGGCCCTTGGCGAGGTAGTCGGCCCACTCCTCTTGATAGAGAAAATCCGTGTGGCTCTTCTGGTCGCCGAAAAACACCCAATTGCGGCCGGTCGCGCCAGCGGCGACGCGATCCTGCACAAAGGCGCGGAAGGGCGCGATGCCGGTGCCCGGCCCCACCATAATGGCATCTTTGGCGCCGTCTTCGGGCGGACCGAAGTGAGAATTGGAGACAAACACCGGCGCGGGCGTCTCGTTCACGCGGGCTCGGTCGGCCAGAAAGGTCGAGCACACGCCGTGGCGCTCGCGATGGTTGGTGGTGTAGCGCACCACCGCAACGGTCAGATGGATCTCGGTGGGGAAGACGCGAGAGGAGGACGCGATGGAATAAAGGCGCGGCATGAGCTTGCGCAGGTGATCGACGAATTCCTGCGGAGTCAGCTTGGCGGAGGGGAATTCAGCCAATAAGTCCACGTATTCGCGCTCATCGAGGAAACCGGCCAACTCCTCCTTGGCCTCGGGCTTGAGCAGCGCCTCGAGTCGGGCTTTCTCGCCCGCGTCGGTCGCTTTGGCGAAGAGGGTATTGACGATCTTCGGCGTCGGGCCGCCGAGGGCCATGCGGTGAGAAAGCACCTCGCGCAAGGGGATGGGGGCGGCTAGCTTGAGCATGGCGGGCGACACCAGCTCGTCACCAGTGGCATGCAGGCGCTCGAGCAGTTCGCCGACCTCGATCGGACGATTGGTGGGGAAAACACCGAGCGAATCGCCCGCCTTGTAGTGTAGGTCGCTGCCGGCGAGATTGACCACAAAATGACGGGTCTCTTTGGCGGAACCGGGCTTGTTCAGCAGGCGGTTCTCGGTGATGCGGGCCGGGAACGGGTTCTCTTTGCTGTATTGGGAAGAGGCGGCGGGAGCAGACATAAAGGCCAACAGGTCAAGCAGCCGCCGCGCCCGCGCAAGCCCTTACTTTAAGCCACCACCAGCACGCCCGCGCTTGCTTCGCCCAGAGCTTTCCCGCCAACTGCCGACCCATGCCCGATCCAGCCGTCCGTGTCCAAAAGTTCCTCGCCGACGCCGGCCTGTGCTCCCGCCGCGCCGCCGAACAACTCATCGCGCAGGGCGAAGTGTGGGTAAACGGCAAGGTCGCGGTCCTCGGCCAGAAGATCGATCCCGAGACCGATAAGGTCACCGTCGAGGGCAGTCAGGTCCGCTCCAGCCTGCAACCCAAGATCACCCTCGCCGTCCACAAACCCCGCGGCTTGGTGTGCTCGAACGATGACCCGCACAACCCCGAAACTATCTTCACCCTCCTGCCCCCGCAGCTCGCCAAACACCGCTTCTTCACCGCGGGTCGCCTCGACAAGGATTCCGAAGGCCTCGTCATCCTGACCACCGATGGCGATCTCGCCCAACGCCTCACCCACCCGAGCAACCTTGTTACCAAACGCTACCTCGTGGTGCTGGATCGAGGTTTCCCCCGCGACCGCATCCCCCGCCTGCTCTCAGGCGTCACCATCGAGGGCGAACGTTTGAAGGTCGAATACGCCAACCTGATCAACGTAGGCCCCGGTGGCATCGCCACCTCGATCGACGTGCACATGCATCACGGTAAAAAACGCGAGATCCGCCAGCTCTTCCTCGCCCTAGGCCATCCTGTAAAACGCCTCAAACGCTACCAAATCGGCGCCTTCCCCCTGCGCGGCATCCCCCTGCGCGCCGGCAAACAACTCTCTCCCGCCCAAATCGAGAGCCTTTTTGAACAACCCGGCCTAGCTCCCCGCCAGCCCGGCGTCCGCCCCGCCCCACGCGCCACCACCAAAAAAAAATCCCCCCCGAATACCCCCTCCGCTAAACCACTCGCCAAACGCCCCGCCAAAACCAACCCCATCCGCAAAGCCTGACCCACCTTTCAACT
>Ga0114979_10000312_pt1 | contig 31961 bp, 27 predicted proteins | sample S_140625_EF_Meta_FD_87315 | JGI IMG/M metagenome (GOLD analysis project Ga0114979, IMG submission 87315) | Freshwater microbial communities from Lake Simoncouche, Canada to study carbon cycling - S_140625_EF_MetaG | ecosystem: Environmental > Aquatic > Freshwater > Lake | place: Lake...
CCAGATTTATATTCGCGGGCATCCGATGGATTATGACCATTGGGCCGAGTTGGGTAATCCTGGTTGGTCTTGGGCCGATGTTCTCCCCTATTTTCGTCGTTCTGAGCATAACGAACACTTTAACGACGAGTATCACGGTCAGGGTGGTCCGCTCAATGTGGCGGATATTCGGAGTCCCAACCCGTTCTCCAGGCGAATGATTGAGGCGGCAGTGGCCCAGGGTCTGACGCAGATCGAGGATTTTTCAGGCGCTCATGATGAAGGGGTGGGCTGGTATCAGGTCACTCAAAAAGGTGGCGAGCGCTGGAATGTCGCGAGGGCTTATCTTGGCCGCCCCGGTGAGCCTGGTAGCGCGCGCAATAGGCCCAATTTGAGGGTCATCACAGGCGCTCGAGCCCTGCAGATCACCCTGGACGGTCAGCAGGCTACGGGGGTTGTCTGTCAGATTCGTGGAGTGTCGGTGCGGGTGAAGGCGAACCGACAAGTGATTGTCAGCGCCGGGGCGTTGCAGACGCCGCAACTGCTGATGCTCTCAGGCATCGGTGCCCCCGATGTGTTATCAAAATTTGGAATCGCCGCGGTGCTTGATTTGCCTGGGGTCGGGCGCAACCTGCAGGACCATATCGATTGCGCGCTGGCCTATCGCCGCAAGGCTCCCGGGCTGATCGGTCTCGCTACGGGGCTAGGCGCTGAGGGGTGGCGTGCCTGGCGTGATTATCGTGATCAGCGCCGCGGGATGTTCACGTCGAACGTCAACGAGGCGGGGGCGTTCGTTCGGACCTTGCCCGGTTTGCCCGCGCCCGATGTGCAGATGGTCTTTGCACATGCGCTATCAGACAATCACGGCCGCACGCCCCGGTGGGGTAGCGGCTTTGCGGGCCACGTCTGCGTATTGCGCCCGCATAGTGTGGGGCGCGTCAGTCTGGCATCGGCTGACCCCAGGGCCCCGCCGCTGATCGATCCGGCATTTCTGAGCGATGAGCGCGATATGGACACCTTGCTTCGCGGGGTGAAGTGGATCAAGCGGATTTTTGAATCACCCATGCTGCACGAGGGCCCGCCAGTGCCCTTGTTTGACGAGCCGCTTCAGACCGATGATGACTTGCGTCAGTTCATTCGAAGCCATGCGGATACTTTGTATCATCCGGTCGGGACCTGCCGCATGGGGTCGGACCCCATGGCAGTCGTCGACGCGCGGCTGCAGGTGCATGGGATCCATGGATTGCGGATCGTTGACTGTTCGGTGATGCCCACAGTCCCGGGTGGCAACACCAACGCGCCGGCGGTCATGATTGCCGAAAAGGCCGTGGAATTCATCCGCCAGGATTTGCGCGCCGCCTAACCCCTTCGCTCTTCTATCCACCCCAATGAGACTTTCAATGAATGCGTTAATCCGGCATGGCGCCCTAATGGTCGGCCTTGCCCTGATGAGTCCCGCGTTGTTTGCACAGACCACACAAACCGAACCCATCGTCGGGAACTGGAAGACGATCGATGACAAGACCAATCAGCCGAAGTCGATCATCCGGATTGAACTGGTTGATCAGAAACTGCAGGGTACTGTCGTCAAGATTTTCACCGCGCCCGGCGATCGGCCCGACCCGGTCTGTGAGCAGTGCAAAGATCATCGAAAGGACAAGCCCGTAATCGGTATGACGATCATGTCAGGTTTGAAAAAGACCTCGAGCACCCTCTGGGAAGGCGGTGAGATACTCGATCCAAATAATGGTTCGATTTACAAGGTCAAACTGAACCTCGACGCCGAGGCGAAGTTACTTAGCGTGCGCGGCTATGTCGGCGTACCGATGGTCGGCAGGACGCAGACCTGGATTCGCGACTGAGTTTGCGACTGAGTTTGCGACTGAGTTTGCGACTAATTCCCCATCGAGCACCCCATGACACTACCCCCGATTGAGGTACTGCCTCGCGACTTGAGCCCGTACCGCAAAGGCAACGTCGGCGTTGATTACGTGCATCGATTCGTTGCCGATCAACCAGGCCCCCATGTGTTGATCAACGCATTGACGCACGGCAACGAATTCTGCGGCATGTTTGCTGCCTGTGACTTGCTTGATCGGGGCGTGCGTCCCCGAATGGGCACGTTGACGGTGAGCTTTGCCAATGTCGCCGCCTACGAGAGCTTCGATATCGAGAGGCCATTCGAGAGTCGGCAGATCACGCACAACCTGAACCGCATCTGGTCCGCACAATGGCTCGACGGTCCTGAGGAAAGTGTCGAATTACGGCGCGCACGCGAGATGCGCAGGATAGTGGGCGAGGCTGATCATATTTTGGATATTCATTCTACGGCGCAGGATGTTGCGCCATTTTGGGTCTATCCAGGGCATCCGCGAAACGCCACTGTGGCGAGGGCGATGCCCAAACCGATGATCCACCTGGTCATGCCTGATGGAATGAGTTCGGGAACCCCGCTGATCGAATATGGTCCACACGGCAAAGCCGATGGGCCGGGTGCCGCAGTGGTTCTGGAGTGTGGCCAGCACTTCAGACGCGCCTCGGTCGACCTCGCGATCGCGGTCACCCAGGATTTTCTTGGGCACTTTGGACTGATTGAACTCGAGCAGCAGCAGAATCATTCGAGCGGTGGTCAGGGAGGTCAGGGAGGTCAGGGCGAACACCGTGCGTTCGAAATGTTGACCACGCACGTCATCAAGACCGCTGAATTTTCGTTTGTTCGTCCGCTCGTTGGCTTTGAGGTCTTCGCCAGGGGCGACTTGATTGCGCTCGACGGGCCGGAAGAAATTCGTGCTCCGTGTGATGACTGCACCATCTTTATGCCGACCCGCTTGCCGATTGTGGGTCGCGAAGGGGTCTACCTGACCCGCCCCATCACCAGTTCATAACCATTTCTGCAGCAAGACCGCTTGCCCAGCGCCGGGGTCGAGTTGGTAGGGCTTGAACCCGAAACGGTCGTAAGCGTTCATCGCGACGGTGTTGCCACTGAGGACCTCGAGGGTGAGTTTGCAGCAGCCACGTTCGATGGCGAGTTGCTGTGCCGCCCCCAGGAGGGCCTGAGCAACGCCCTGGCCGCGAATATCCGGATGCACGACGATATCGTGCACATTCAGGAGCGGCTTCGCTTTGAACGTGGAATAACCTTCAAAGCAGTTGATCAAACCGACGGGGTCGCTCGGGTCCGTCACTCGATAGGCCAAAAAACTCGCTGCATCGGGGCGGCGGGCCAGATCATCGCAGAGCCGTTCGAGCACGCTCGCGGCCAGGGGCTCTCCGCCCCCCATCGGATCACGGGCATAGAGATCGAGCAGTCGCCGAAGGTGTAATCCATCCAGCGGGGCCCGGTAGTCAACGCGTTGAATGTGCAGGTCGGGGTTCATCGGCTAACCCGCCAGAGCAACCAGCTTGCAATACTGAGATTGAGAAGATTCCATGCGAGGCCATTCAAAAAGGCAGCATGATAAGAGCCGGTGACATCAAAGACCTTGCCAGACATCCAGCCTCCTAATGCCATCCCGACCAGGGTCGCGAAGATCACTGCGCCGACCCTTCGCCCGGCTTCCGCCGGTGGAAAGTACTCCCGGATGATGATGGCGTAGGACGGCACAATGCCGCCTTGAAAGAGGCCAAAAGTGGCAGAGATCAGAAAGAGCGATTGCATGCTGTCGAAGGGTAAAAAGAGCAGCAACGACAGTCCTTGAAGGATCGAACCGAGAAGAAGCGTGCGCAGACCGCCGATTCGATCGCAAATGAAACCTGAAATCAATCGGCTTGCGATTCCAAAAGCGAGCATGACTGACAACATCTGGGCCCCCCGCGCTGCACCGTACCCAAGATCGGCACAGTAGGCCACGATGTGCACTTGGGGCATTGCCATGGCGACACAACACGCCACTCCAGCGACGCAAAGAAGCGCTTGGGCGTGCGAGATTTTGAGACCGAAAGGACGTCCGGGGACCAACGAGGAGGTGGGCGACTGGGCAGGGCCAGCCGGGGAGCCTGTGCTCGCGGGGGGGCGCTTGCGCATGAGTAGACTGAGTAATGCCATGCCGACGCCGCAAATGAGGCCCAGAGCAATATAGGTTTGACGCCAGCCCCAGAGTTCGATGCCACGTTGAGCCAACGGCGGCCAGATGGCTCCCGCCAGATAGTTGCCGCTGGCGCAGATCGCAACCGCAATCCCCCGGCGTCGGTTCCACCACAAGGCGGTGTCAGCGAGCAGAGGGGCAAAGGTCGCCGAACTGCCCAGTAGGCCCAGCAAGATGCCGTGGGCCAATGCAAACAGCAGTAAATTCGGGGCAAATGCCGCCGCAATAAACCCTGCAGTCACGCCGGCCGATCCGAGCATCAAAGGGGCCTGAACACCGAAGCGGTCGGCCAGGCGGCCCATCCCAATTCCGCCTAGCCCAAACCCCAGCATCATGAGCGTGTAGGGCAGCGCAGCGTCCGCGCGCGAGACGCTGAATTCTTGCTGAACTGCGGGTAACACCACGGAAACCACGTACATGCTGCTGCTGCCAAGCGTCAGCAGGAGCAGGGTGACGATCAGCCGTCGCCCCGCATACGGCGAATCGATCAGGTCAGTGGAGGTCGCGATGGGTAGCATCGGCAAACAAGGCCTCGCAACCCGTTCCAGTGAGAATCTGATCCACTCGTAAACGGTCCTCAGGGTTTAACGCGTTGTAGTCGCGGCGTAACCAGAGTAGACACTTTGCATGATAGGGAAACGCCTGCTGAATCCAGGGCTTGTCGTCGATTTCGGTTTCTACCTGTTTAGCACCCGCTTGCAACGCAGCAGCATTGGCAATCAGAAAGGGCGGGTACACGCGGCCAACCTCTCGCAGGATGCCGCGCAGGCTCGGGATCTCGCCCTGTGACAGTTCTACGCTTGAGAACCAGTCGCTCTCGAGAGGTTCAAGGCCACAGTGGTCCTCCATCAGCGTGACCCAGGCGTAGACCCGCGGTGCTCGCTGGATCGTGATGGCCATGGGCGTTGGATCGAATTGGGTGAGCTGGGTGAGCTGGCCATAGACCGCGAAATCACTGGCGCCGGGCCGCTTTCCCAAAAGGAAGGGGTAGTGACGCAGATGCGCCTCGAACGCATCGAGAAAGCGTTCATAGCTTGATTCGATCACCGACGCCGTGGTCGGGTTGGAACCCACATAGCGTAACCGGGCGTGTTGGCGGCTACTGATCCACCGACCGTAATCGTCAAGGCGCACATCGTCGAGTGGTTCGCCGCTCCAGCATGGGAGGATTTTCTCGGCCTTGGCAAAATCGTTTGGGTGGCTCCAGCGGTAATGGAACATGGCCTTCGAGAGCCACTCGTCGGCATAGTCCTCGATCAGGGCGTCTACCAGGGCCAATGCCGGGTCTGACGGCACGGCCTGGCGGCCCTCGAACTCTCGCTCGAACCGGCGCAGGAGCGGAGTGGAATCGGTGACGGCTTCAAGGGCGTCGACTGTCTCGGCGTCGCCTGCAACAGGGTCACTTGATAATGCTTGGGGACTTTGCTCGCGAGGTAAATAAAACGTCGGCAGCAGGGGCACTTTGGGTGCTGGCATTCCAGCCGGTGTACCAGCCGTTTGCAATAAGCGGTAGGGGATGTGGCGGTAGCGCAGCAGCGCGACCATCTTGCGGGTGTAGGGCGACCCCGGGACGCCGCTGAGTAGAAGGGACGATGGCATGGCGCGGCAGCTCTTCGTCAGGTCTTCATTGACGGACGTTCGCCCATCGCCTTCCGCCAGCGCATCAGGTTCGGGTGATCATCTCCAGGTTTGAACCGAACGACCCGTGCAAAATCCAGAGCAACCACTGCCGTGATGTCGGCCAGACTGAACCGTTCGGTTGCAATGAACTCGCGCTCGGCAAGGTGCGCATCCAATTCGACAAAAAACTGTTGGGCGCGGGCCAATCCGCGCTGGGCCAGTTCTGGGATCTGTGCATAGTTCACCGCGCCGGTCAGGGCACGGTCTTTCATGGCGGGCGCGCTGTTGCGCAGTGCTTCTGCGATGGCCATGAAACCTTCCATTTCGATGCGGGCATTCCAGCTCGCGACCTCCGCGCGCTCGAGGGCGGTGCGGCCCATGATGGCGGGCTCCGGGTGGGTCGCTTCGAGATAGGCGGCGATCCCTGCGTTATCGGTCAGGATCGAGCCGTCTTCGAGTCGCAGGGCCGGCACGGTGCAGCGTGGGTTGATCGCGCGAAAAGCATCCCCGAGTTGTTCCTGCTGGCGCAGATCGACCTGGATGGCGGTGAATGGAACGCCTTTTTCGGCGAGCAGAATCCGCGCGCGCCGGGGGCTGGGGGCCATCTCAAAGTCGTAGAGCGTCAGCATTTCAAGTCGCCAAACAAATATTTAAATTTAGAACCAGTCGTGGGGCATGTTGCGGCACACAGACTCGCGTTCGCGCACGACCTTAAGCCAGGCATCGACTTTGGGGAGTTCATACGCGTGGAAATAGCGCAGGGCAGAGAGCAAGCCAGAGGTGAGCGAAGATGAGGCGGGGGTTGCAGCCACCCCGACATCAAGCCAGATCCACCCCATCACGACATGACCAAAGGCCTGCAGATAAGGCGTTGCGTTGGCAAGGGCTTCTTCAGGGACTTGACTGCTCCAGGCTTCTTTGGTGGCTCGCAGGAGCGAGTCGAGTGCGGCGCTGAGTTGGCTGGCAAACTCGGGTAGATCGTGCGCCCTGGAAATCGTTTGGCGGATCGCACGTTCGAGCGCTTTGAGGGCTGCGCCGTCCTGCATCAGGACTTTGCGACCCAGGAGGTCAAGCGCCTGAATGCCATGCGTGCCCTCATGGATCATGTTCAAGCGGTTATCGCGCCAGTACTGTTCGACCGGAAAATCACGCGTGTAGCCGTAACCGCCGTGGACTTGAATGGCCAGACTATTGGCTTCGAGGCACCACTCACTGGGCCAACTCTTGGCAATGGGGGTGAGGATTTCTAGTAGGAGATTCGCTTCGCGAGCGGCCGTTTCATCGCCGGTGTGCAGTTCGTCGACCAGTCGGGCGCAGTAAAGCTCGAGGGCCAATCCTCCTTCGCAATAAGCCTTCTGGGCCAACAGCATGCGCTTGATGTCGGCATGCTCGATGATGGGCACTTGCGGCTGGTTCGGGTCTTTACCGCCCGATTGCAGTGGCCGGCCCTGAGGGCGCTGGCGGGCATAAGCCAGGGAGGCCTCATAGCCTGCCATCCCTAACATCGCAGCCGCCATGCCGACCCCAATCCGGGCCTCATTCATCATATGGAACATGCAGCGCAATCCGTCGCCGGGCTTGCCGACCAGATACCCAATGGCCCCTGCCTGCCCGCCCGGTTTGAACTTGCCCTCGCCAAAATTGAGCAGCGTGTTGGTGGTACCGCGCCAGCCGCATTTGTGATTCAGCCCGGCAAGAGCAACGTCATTGCGCTCACCCGTCAATTGCCCATCAACACCCACCAGGTGCTTGGGAACGATGAAGAGCGAGATCCCCTTCACACCGGGGATCAAACGCCCTTGCGAATCCGGGATTTTTGCGAGTACCAGGTGAATGATGTTTTCACTCAGCTCGTGTTCGCCAGCTGAGATCCACATCTTGTTGCCGCGCAGCCGATATCGGGGGCCGAGCGGGTCCGCGGTGGCTTGATCCCCATCCGGTGTTGCGCGGGTCACGATATCGGACAGGCTCGATCCGGCCTGCGGTTCGGACAGGCACATCGTCCCCGAAAAACGTCCATTGAATTCGTTCAACGCAAAAACATTCTTCTGGGATTCAGTGCCATGTGCCATCAACAAATTAGCATTGCCTACCGTCAACAGTCCCCCGCCGATGCTGACTGATGCTTTGGAGAAAAATCCGTTCGCCGCTAACTCCAGCACGAACGGCAATTGCATCCCGCCAAGCTCGGCATCCTGGGATGCGCTGAGCAGACCTGAATCTGCGTAGGCCTGGTTAGCCTCATGGGTTGCCCGCGGCAGGATGACTTTTTCGCCATCAAAACGTGGCTCTTCGGTGTCGACGAGTCGATTGAAAGGCGCGAATTTCTCGCGCGCCAACCGCTCACTGAGATCAAGGACCTGATCGAAGGTCTCACGGCTATGATCCGCAAAACGCGGACGATCGGTCAGGCCCTCGACGTCAAGCCAGTCGTACAACAAATAGTCAAGAATCGGGCGCATGGCAGGTTTTTAAAGGACCTCGAAAATCCCGGCAGCGCCCATGCCGCCGCCGATACACATCGTCACGCAAACCTTCTTGGCGCCGCGACGCTTGCCCTCGATCAGCGCGTGGCCGGTCAGGCGCTGTCCGGAGACGCCGTAGGGGTGACCCACTGCAATGGCTCCGCCATTGACGTTAAGCCGGTCCATCGGAATGCCCAGGGTGTCGGCGCAATAAAGTACCTGCACTGCAAAGGCCTCGTTGAGTTCCCAGAGGTCAATGTCAGCGACGGTTAGGCCAAGGCGCTTCAGAACTTTCGGGACCGCAAAGACCGGCCCGATACCCATCTCGTCGGGTTCGCAACCTGCGATCGCAAAGCCCAGAAACCGTCCCAGGGGGTGCAAACCTTTTTGTTGAGCGTAGGTCTCGCTGACCACGACGCAGGCGCCGGCACCGTCGCTGAACTGACTCGCGTTGCCCGCCGTAATAACGCCACCGGGCACCGCACTGCGAATGCCACGGATTGCGTCCATCGTGGTCCCGGGGCGCAGGCCTTCGTCCGCACTGACGGTCACTTCTTTGCTGCGCATGCCCAGGACTTTGTCGGCCACACCGGCGGTGACGGTGATTGGGGCGATCTCGGCATTGAAAAGCCCGGCCTCTTGTGCAGCGCAGGCGCGTTGCTGACTGCCGACCCCGTACTCGTCCATCCGCTCTTTTGGAATGTGATAACGCTTGGCAACGTTCTCTGCCGTCTGCAACATATTCCAGTAGATCTCGGGTTTGTTCTGGGCGAGCCAGGCATCCGCGATCATGTGGTGATTGGCTTCCTGCTGAACGCAGGAGATGCTCTCAACGCCACCCGCGACATAGACATCACCCTCGCCGGCGATGATGCGCTGCGCGGCCATGGCGATGGTTTGCAGGCCGCTCGAGCAGAAGCGGTTGACGGTCACACCGCCGACGGTAATGGGCAGCCCGGCACGCAGGGCGATCTGGCGCGCAATGTTCGAACCGGTTGCACCCTCAGGCGTTGCACAGCCGATCAGGACATCTTCGATGGCGCCGGCTTCGATGCCTGCACGTTCGACAGCGGCCTTGACCGCGTGTCCGCCTAGAGTGGCGCCGTGGGTCATGTTGAATGCACCACGCCAGCTCTTGGCCAGGGGGGTGCGGGCAGTAGAGACGATGACAGCTTGAGTCATGACAATTCCAAGGATGAGTTAACTGAACGATTTACCTTCGGCCACCAGACGCGCCAGGAGGGGCGCGGGTTGCCAGAACGCAGGATCGTCATCGGGGTTTTGAGCAAAGCGCTTCATGGCCTGAACCACGTTGTAAAGGCCGACCGTATCGGCATAGCACATGGGGCCGCCACGATGGAGCGGGAACCCATAACCCGTCAGGTAAACCATGTCGATGTCGCTCGCACGGCTCGCGATGCCTTCCTCGAGGATCTTGGCCGCCTCGTTGACGAGGGCGAAAATCAGACGCTGAACAATCTCCTCGTCGCTCACCTTGCGGGGGGTGCGACCGATGCTGGTCCGATAATCCACAATCATTTGCTCGACCACAGCGGACGGGATTGCATCGCGCTTGCCCGGCTTGTAGTCATACCAGCCGGCGCTCGTCTTCTGACCAAAACGGCCCATTTCGCAGAGCCGGTCCGCCGTCAGGCTGTAACGCATATTGGGCCGTTCTACCGCGCGGCGCTTGCGGATCGCCCAGCCGATATCGTTACCTGCCAGGTCGCCCATGCGGAACGGCCCCATCGCGAAGCCAAATTTCTCAATGGCCTTGTCAACCTGTGAGGGTGTGCATCCCTCATCGAGCAACATGCCCGCCTGACGGCTGTATTGCTCGATCATGCGGTTGCCGATAAATCCGTCGCAGACCCCTGAGACCACACAGGTCTTTTTGATCTTCTTACCGATCTGCATCACCGTGGCCAAGACGTCCTTGGCCGTATCGGCCCCACGAACGACTTCGAGCAGCTTCATGACATTCGCGGGGCTAAAGAAATGCATCCCCACGACATCCTGCGGACGCTTGGTGAAATGCGCGATCTTATTGACGTCCAGCGTCGACGTGTTCGACGCCAGAATGGCGCCCGATTTCATCACTGCGTCGAGTTGCTCGAAGACGGCTTTCTTGACCTCGAGTTCTTCGAAGACCGCTTCGATGACGAGGTCGCTATTGCCCAGATCCGAGTATTGGAGCGTAGTCGACAGAAGAGCCATCCGCTCCTCGTATTTTGCTTGTGCCAACTTGCCCTTCGCGACCTGGGCTTCGTAGTTCTTGCGCATCGTGGCGACGCCGCGATCGAGGGCCTCTTGTTTGGTCTCCAGCATCACGACCGGAATGCCCGCATTGAGGAAATTCATCGTGATGCCGCCGCCCATGGTGCCCGCGCCGATGACCGCCACTTTATTGACGGGGCGGACCGCGGTGTCTTCGGGAACATCGGGGATTTTGCTGGTCGCCCGCTCGGCAAAGAAGGCGTGGCGCAGCGCCTTGCTCTCGGACGTTTGCATGAGCTCAATGAACAGTTTGCGCTCGAAGGCAAGACCCGCGTCGATCTTCTGGTTGACCGCTGCAGCCACTGCATCGATACAACGCAAGGGGGCGGGGAAATTTTTCGACATCGCGCCGACGGTATTACGTGTGAACTGAAAATAGGCATCCGCATTGGGATGAGTACATTTCAGGTTACGAACCAGAGGGAGCGGACGCACCGCCGCAATTTCGTGCGCGAACGCAATCGCGCCTTCCATCAGGTCGCCCGTGATCACGCGGTCGAACAGCTTCTGTCCGGGCAGACTCGCCAGCAGTTCACTCTTGACGGGCTCGCCGCTCACGATCATGTTGAGTGCGGTCTCGACCCCGAGAAGGCGCGGCAGGCGTTGCGTACCGCCAGCGCCGGGCAGTAGGCCCAGCTTCACTTCAGGCAGCGCAACGCTGGTGCCGGGTGCGGTGATCCGATAGTGACAACCCATGGCGAGCTCGAGCCCGCCGCCCATGCAGACGCTATGGATCGCGGCAACGATGGGCTTGGTAGCCGCCTCGCAGACGGCGATCAGGCTGCCCAGGTTGGGTTCGGCCAGCGCCATTGGTGAGCCAAATTCTTTGATGTCGGCGCCACCCGAAAACGCCTTGCCTGCGCCTGTGATCACGATTGCGGTAATCGCCGGGTCAGCGTGCGCCTGATCGATTCCTTGGGCGATATCCCGTCGGGTTGCATAACCCAGACCATTAACGGGCGGGTTTTGCATGGTGATCACGGCGACGGTGCCGTGGCATTCGTACTTGGCGGTCATCGGGTTGTGTCCTTGTGGGTCGTTCTGATGGTTAAGGGTCGTTAATCTTGATTGAGCCAATAAGTATTGGCACTCTAAGTGTCGAAACTAAGTTTGTCGAATTATGGGCTACTTTGACCTCGCCCGCCCATGGCGCGCGAGAGCCAGTCAAACATCTTCCCGTAAGGGGCCCGCATCAGGTGCGCACCCGACCAGGGGGACTGCCTGAAGATGGGTTTTAACTTGGAGAAATTTTTGAAACCCCATTCGCCGTGATAGCTCCCGTAGCCACTGGCCCCAATACCGCCAAACGGCAAATTGGTTTGCGCAATGTGCAGGATGCAGTCATTGATCGTTACGCCACCTGCAATGGTCTCATGAAGAATGCGTCGCTCTTCCTCTGCACTTTGACCAAACCAATACAGCGCCAGGGGCCGATCATGCTGGCTGATGATTTCGAACGCTGCATCGAGTTTTTCGTAAAAGAGGACTGGCAATAGCGGCCCGAAAATCTCCTCCTGCATCACCCGCATTGCTCCCGTGGCGTTGACAATCAGGGTCGGGGCCAGACGACGTCGACTCCGGTCGGGCAGGTTAGGTGCCCAATCGGGGGTAAGAATGCGGGCGCCTTGAGCACGTGCATCTTCGAGTAGTGCCAGCTGCCGATCAAAGTGCCGATCGCTAATCAACGACGAGTAATCGGGTGTATCGCTCAGTTCGGGATATTGCTTTTGGAGCGCCTGACTGAACGCCTTAGCAAACGCGCTCCGGTGGTTTTCGTGAACCAAAACATAGTCAGGCGCGATACAGGTTTGACCCGCGTTAAGTGCTTTGGCCATGACCAGGCTGGCCGCGGCCCGCTCAAGGTCAGCGCTCGCAGAAACGATCGTTGGCGATTTTCCGCCCAACTCCAGGGTCACTGGGGTGAGGTTGGCGGAGGCGGTTCTGGCGACTTCGCGCCCGACGCGAGTTGAACCGGTGAAAAACAAATGATCCCAAGGCAGAGCCGCGAATTCCTGAGCCAATTCGACGCCTCCGGTCACAACACGGAGTACATCGGGCGGAAATGTCTCAGCCACGGTGTGCGCGAGCAATTCAGAAAACCGCGGCGTGAGTTCGCTCGGTTTGATCATGACGCGATTGCCGGCGGCCAGCGCTTCAAGAGTCGGTTCGAGCGCGAGATTGAGCGGGTAGTTCCATGGGCTAATCACGCCAACCACGCCTTGGGGCTGCGGCATGATCAGACAGCGACCTGGCTGAAAAGTCAGACTCGTCGGGACCGTTTGAGTCCGCATCCAGGTCGACAGGTGGCGTTGGGTGTGGCGCACGGAATCCCGCAACGGCATGATGTCGGCCATCCAGGTTTCGTGCGCCGAGCGATGTCCAAAGTCCTGGGAGATGGCTTTTGTGTAAGCCTCGCCGTGCTGCACAAGGAGGTCGTTGATGGCCCCAAGCCAGCGTAGTCGCGTGGCAAGATCCGGATAAGGTTCCCGGCGCGCAGCCTCGCGTAATTGTGAAAAATGTGACTGCAGCAAAATGAGTGTCGGCTTGGCGCTGGAGCGGTCCCCTATCTTAGGGGGTCAGCCCAGTTCGGTCGCTTTTTTGTATCTGCTTCGAGATGAGCGTAAACCCTAGTATGAATCCCTCGGGCCTGACCAGCCGAATTCCCGCGCTGCTTTGGACCGTTCTGCTTGGGGTTTTTTTAGGGGTAGGGACAGCCTGGTGGGCCATCCGAAAGGGTGGGGCTGCTCAATCTCTGGTCAAGGTCGGCCCCTGGGAAACAAGCCTGCTCGCGGGTAGCCCGACTGCAGATCCTTACACACGAGCGCGGGTTGCGGTCGTGGGTTTGCTCGCGCTGGGGCGTCAAGAGACGCTTTATTACGTCGCGCGTACCGACAGCTCGGGTCAGGCATTGCGCTCTCGCTGCCAATATCGGATTGACGGCCTAGCCCCGCCCACTCGATGGTGGAGCCTCACGGCGTATGCGGATGATCATTTTTTGTTTGAGGCGCCGCAGGATCGGTTTAGTTTGAACGGCGCCGTTGCCCAACTAGATCCGCGCGGTGAATTTCACGTCATGACCGGGCCCGTCGCGAATCCGAGCAGCGCCGCCTTGGCATGGTTACCCACTCCCGGAGACCGCGGGCTGGAACTCACCCTGCGGCTTTACCATCCCTTGCCAGCATTGCAACAAGATCCGCGTGGGTTGATTGCGCCGACGATCGAGCGGGTTGGCTTGTGTTGAACCGTCGGGTCGCCCTCCGAATCATGGGTGTGTCCGCGATCGCGATCGCGGTCCATTTCAGCGCGGTTTGGGCAGTGCCTCGGGTCATGATGTGGAAGTTGTTTGATTCATTGAGGCAATCCGCCGATGGCGCTCCCGGGCCGCAGACCCCGGTTCTCCCGCCCTTGGCCGACGCCACAGCGCGCCGGGTCGTGATGCCGAATCCAGACCTTTTGTATGGCTTGTGTGTACTGGACCTCGAGCGAGGGCCCGTGATCGTTCGGGCTGATCCCAAGCTGTCGACCTACTGGTCAATCGCACTTTATTCAAGTAACAGCGATAATTTTTTCGTGCTGAATGATCGCGAGGCGGGGCAACGGCCGGTTGCACTGCGAATCAGCGCGACGGCAGACCAGCCAGAGTCGATCGTTGCTCCGAGTAAGAAGGTACTTCTTTTGATGCGGGTTTTGGTTCCAGATCGCGCCCATGGAATGGATGTGCTCGAGGCGGCACGGTCGAGTTTGAAATGCTCGACGTCCTGATTATTGGCGCCGGTTTGTCCGGTATTGGTGCCGCCCGCCATTTGCAGGCGCGTTGTCCCGGCAAGCGCTGGGCAATTCTGGAAGCGCGCGACGCACTGGGTGGCACTTGGGATTTGTTTCGGTATCCCGGGGTCCGATCGGACTCAGACATGTACACCCTTGGATATGCGTTCAAGCCCTGGACGGACCGCAAGGCTATTGCCGATGGTGCGACGATTTTGCGATATCTGCGTGAGGCTGCCGATGAGGCCGAAATCACCTCCCGGATTCAGTTCGGTCACGCGGTACGGCAGGCGCGTTGGTCAAGCCAAGATGCCTCCTGGACGCTGGAGGTCGAGGCGATCAAGACCGGTGAGCGCAGTCAATTGCGCACGCGCTTTCTTTATCTGTGCTGCGGTTACTACAGCTACGCTGAAGGGCATCAGCCGGTGTTTCCGGGCCAGGAGTCATTCCAGGGGGCACTGGTCTATCCTCAGTTCTGGCCTGCGGATCTGGACTATGCGGGCAAGCGGGTCGTGGTGATCGGAAGCGGGGCTACTGCCGCGACTTTGGTTCCAGAGATGGCCAAAAGGGCGGCCCATGTCACGATGCTCCAGCGCTCCCCGACGTACATGGTTTCAAGGCCCTCGGACGACGCGGCTGCGTTGTGGCTCTACCGCAATTTGCCTCGATCCTTAGCCTACGTTGTGACCCGCTGGAAAAATGTGTTGGTCGGGATGTTTTTCTATCGTTTGCTGAGGCGCTGGCCGGAACGAGCAAAGCGGCGCTTGGTCGGATTGGCGACCAAGGCCTTGGGCCCTGACTTTGACGTCGGGAAACACTTCACCCCTCGTTACAACCCCTGGGATCAGCGCGTCTGCGCGTTGCCGGATGGCGATCTTTTTGAACAGATCAAATCCGGTCGCGCCTCGGTGGTCACTGACCAGATCGCCCATCTTTCGGCTAACGGCATTGAGTTGGCAAGCGGTGAGGTGTTGACCGCCGATGTCATTGTCTCGGCGACCGGACTCAAGCTCAACGTGCTGGGGGATATCGAGCTCAGTGTGGACGGCGTTGCGTTTGATCCATCCAAGGCCCTGACCTACAAGGGCATGATGCTTTCCGATTTGCCTAACTGCGTCATGACCTATGGCTACACCAACGCGTCCTGGACCCTCAAGGCGGACTTGACGGCTTCCTATGTGTGTCGTTTGCTAAATTTTATGGAGCGACATCAGTATGCGGTGGCCTCACCCGAGGGCAATCCGCGTGAAGAGCGCCTGCCATTTTTGGGTTTCACCTCGGGCTATGTGCAGCGGTCTATTGATGTCCTGCCCAAACAGGGGCGGCATTGGCCCTGGAGGGTTTATCAGAACTACCTGGCAGACTTGTTTGCGATCCGGTGGAGCAGGATTGACGATGGCGTGATGCGCTTTGAATCGGCGCCGGCGGCGCGATCGAAGTCGAGTTAGGCTGAGGGCCGGGGGCAGTCCTCAAACAACGCCTTGCGAACGAAGGTGTTCAAGCGCCGCGGCGTCAATTCCAATGGAGGCCAATACGTCGGCAGTGTGCTCACCCAAAGTCGGCCCAAGCCATTGGGTCGCACCCGGCGTCGCACTCAGCTTTGGCACGATCCCCGGAAGGTCGATCGGCTGGCCGTCTGGAAGGTGGTGATGTTCGATCATCCCGCGGGCTGCGTAGTGCGGATCGGCGGCGATGTCGGCCGCGGTGTAAATCCGTCCCGCGGGCACGGATGCGGATTCCAGGACGGCGAGAACCTCGGCCAGTGTGCGCTGACCGGTCCAGTCTGAGATCACATCATCGAGGCGCTGCGCCTGTACCGCACGCCCATCGTTGCTCGCCAAAACAGGGTCTTGCGCCAGATCGGGACGATCAATCGCCTGCATGAACCGACGAAAAATGCCGTCGCCATTGCCCGCGATCGCGACATACAAACCATCGCGGCAGCGATAGGTATTGGTGGGTGCAATCCCGGGCATGCTGGCGCCGCTGCGCTCGCGCACGAAACCCTGCATCTGGTATTCGGGCACGAGGCTTTCCATAATCCCAAAGACCGCTTCGTAGAGCGCCACATCAATGAACTGGCCCTGACCGCCGTTGACCTTGAGATGGTGCATTGCCATCAGCGCACCGATCGTTCCGTAGAGCGATGCGAGAGTGTCGCCCAGGCTAACGCCGACTCGCACCGGTGGTCGGTCTGGGAAGCCCGAGGTATAGCGCAGGCCGCCCATACATTCGGCGATGGCGGCAAAACCGGGGCGCTGGCTGTAAGGGCCATCCTGCCCATAGCCCGAGATCCGGACCATGATCAGTGAGGGTTTGATCCGTTGCAGATCTTCCCAGCCAAGACCCCATTTTTCGAGCGTTCCCGGTCGAAAATTCTCGATGACGATATCAACCGTGGGCACCAGCTTACGGACAATCTCGCGGGCCGCGTCTGTTTTCAGGTCGAGCGTGACTGACTTCTTATTCCGGCTTTGGGAATACCACCAGAGGGAGGTCCCATCATGGAGCTTGCGCCATTTGCGCAATGGGTCGCCCTCTCCCGGTGGCTCGATTTTGATCACCTCGGCGCCGAACTGGGCCAAGATCGACGCCGCGTAAGGACCTGCGATCAGCGACCCGAGTTCGAGTACCCGGACGCCCGTGAGCGGGCCTGAAGATGAGTCGGAATTCAGACCAGACATGGCTGCCATACCGAAATTGGGGTCGTACCGAAATTGGGGTCGTACCGAAAATTGAGGACGTTCAGTCAGCTGTAATGTTCCTTGAACGGATGATGTTGCCCCAATAGTCGGTGTCGCGCTTGACCAGAGCGCCGAGTTCTTCCGGGCCCAAATATCGGGGCTCGATGCCGATACCGGCAGCTCGCTGTCGCGTCTCCGGTTGCTCTAAGGCCTTCTTGACTTGCTCGCTCAGTTGCGCGATCACAGCCGGCGGGGTTCCCGCGGGTGCAAACAGTCCCACCCAGGCTTCTAGTTCAAAGCCTGGCAGACCAGCCTCGGCGGTCGTTGGAATATTGGGCAACATCGGGTGGCGAGTCTTGCTCGTGACGGCAAACCCTTTCAATTTGCCGGCCTGGATATGCGACATCACCGACGGCGGGGTGGTGATGAACACCTGGACCTGGCCGCCCAGGACGTCCCGGATCGCATCGCCGGAGCCCTTGTACGGTACATGGACCATGTCGGTTTGTGTCGTCTGTTCGAACAGGGCGGTCCCCACATGCGATAGCGACCCGTTGCCCTGCGAGGCGAAATTGATTTTGCCGGGCTGGGTCTTGATGTAGCTGATGAATTCGCGCAAGTTGTTGGCAGGTACGGAGGGATGGGCTGCGATGACGTTGGTTGCCGTCGCGATCAGTGCAACGGGCGTGAGCTCTTTTTGTTCCCAGGGCAACTTGGCAAACATCGCGGGGTTACCCACGTGGTAGGCCGAGTACGAGATCAGGAGCGTGTAGCCGTCCTTGGGTGCGCGGGTCACCAGGGGATAGGCGATATTGCCGCTGGCGCCCCCCTTATTTTCGATCACGACCTGCTGGCCAAGAAGTTTGCTGAGCGGTTCGCCGATGAGCCGGGCCGATGTATCAACCACGCCCCCCGGCGGATTTGGAACGATCAAAGTGATCGGCTTGGTCGGAAAACCTTGTGCGGCTGCCGGCGCATTCAGGCCGCTAACCAGCACGCAGGCGAGGGCGCCGTGTAGCGCCGCAAGTATTGAGTTAAGCATCAAAGTTCGCATCAGATTCCCACCAAAAAAGATGATTATTCAGGCTTCGATTATTCAGAGTTTGTCTTTCGGCCGAACGAATAGGCTTTGTGTCGCGCGACCAATCCGACCATCCAGATCATAGAGGGCAGACTCAGCCAAGCCGCAACCGTCTGGCCCCAGATAGGTCATTGAATCGAGCCCGATCCATTCACCCCGCGGGCGGCGCGAGAGATTGATTGTGAGATCTGAATTCATAAAAACGTGGGTATCGAAACTCAGAACCTTGCTGATGCCATTCCCACAGTCAGCGGCAACGGCAACGCGTTGGTAGGCGCTGGGAGTTTCACCGTCAACCAAAGGTTTCGTGACCCGAAACCAGACAAAACAAGGACCGTTGAAAAACTCCCCCCGGGCGAGACGGACCTCAACGAATTTAAAATACCCAACCGAGTCCGGTCGATAAAATGGCGGAAAGCAAGCGGGGCTCTCTTCGGGCGGGCTGACCCCGTGGGGATGATCCAGGAAGTGCTCGGGCAACCCGATTGGTGATTCCCGCTGGGCCAGTGCCGTAAACCGGGCGACGACCTTGTCGCCCGTGATCAGTTCGGCGGCTAGATGTGCCGCGTTTCGCCCTGCATACTCCACTCGAACGGTGACCCGCAGCGGGGCGATGGGGACTGGACGCAAGAGGTTCGATGTCAGGCGCCCAATATGCTGAAGACCCAGTGAGGCCGCTTCCTGCTCGATCGCGCGGCATACCAGGGCGGCGGGTGGGCCCGCGTGTTGGTGGTCGGGGTGCCAGGGCCCGCGGGTCAGGCCGCTACTATCGTAGGCGTCATCAGTTCGGCGGGCGTAAGCCCATTCGGGCAACACAACAGGAGTTGGATTCATGAACGGGGAATGTCGAGAAGAGGGTCGAGATGAAACTCGAATGGCGATCGTGAGGATTCAACAAATGATCCTATCGTTTTTCTGGGTTCTAGGTGCTTGTGCGATTCTGACCGGAGGGCCCGCCATGGCCATCGAGGAACCGGAATACTCGGTCGAACGCAAAACCGATCGTTTCGAGATTCGTCAGTACCGTCCCCTCATCGTCGCGGAGACGTTCGTGGATGGAGATCTCGGCGACGCTTCCAACGCGGGATTTCGACGAATCGCTGCATATATTTTTGGTGACAATCAATCTGCCCGGTCGGTGGATGGTCAGGCAGCCGGTTCAGCGAAGGAGACCATCGCCATGACTGCACCAGTCACCGTAGAACCGCAATCGCTTGTTGCCAGCAAGGCGATGGACGCCAATCGCTGGCGCATTCACTTTGTAATGCCCAAACAATATTCGATGGCAAGCCTGCCGCGGCCAACCAACCCCTTGGTCATCCTGCGCGAAGTCCCATCCAAGCGCTATGCGGTGCTGTCATTTTCGGGATTCACAGGGGTCGACAAGAGCCAGAGCCTCACCGAAGAACTGATCGCCTGGACTAAAGCGCAGGGCTTATCGCCTGTGGCTTCACCTCAGATGGCTCGCTACGATCCACCCTGGCGCTTGCCTTTCTTTCGGCGCAACGAAATCCTTCTCGAGATCGCAACGCCTTAGGGAATCCCCGGGGGTGATTTCGGTTGTGTAGTTGGGTGCCCATCGGTCAAGCTCCGCCCGAAAGGAGCTGACATGAAAACACCCCAATCTTTGTTCCCATCTTCGTCCGCATTTTCGTCCGCCTCTTCGTCCGCAGTGCGAAGGGCGATCCTGGTCGCGGCTACTGCACTGATCGCCCTGCCGTCGAGTGCGTTGTACGCCCAGGCGTTTCCGACCAAGCCGATCAAGCTGGTCGTCACATTTCCAACTGGCGGGGCGCCCGATATTCTGTCGCGCACCTTCAGTGAAAAAGCGCAGTTGGGCCAGCAAGTGCTGGTCGACAACAAGGCCGGGGCGGGCGGCAACATCGGCGCGGATTTCGTTGCGAAGTCCGCACCGGACGGGCATACGCTGGTCATGGGTACCGTTGGAACCCATTCGATCAACGGGGCACTGTACGAAAAAATGCCCTACGACATGGTCAAAGGGTTTGCGCCGATCGCTTTGGTCGCGTCCGCGCCCAACTTGTTAGTGGTCAATAACGATTTGCCCGTCAAGTCGGTTCCGGATCTGATCGCTTACCTCAAGGCCAATCCGAACAAGCTGTCATTTGGCTCACCCGGTATTGGCAGCTCGGTCCATGTCTCGGGGGAATTGTTCAAATCGATGACCGGGACCTCGATGACGCATGTGCCCTACAAGGGCCGTCAGTTCGCCATCCCCGATCTTGTCGGCGGCAGTATTCAACTGATGTTTGACAACATGCCTTCGGCCTTGCCAATGGCTCGCGAAGGCAAAATCCGCGCGATCGCACAAACCACTGCGAAGCGCTCGCCTGCAGCCACCGATATCCCCACAGTCGCTGAAACGATTCCGGGCTTTGAAGCAACGACCTGGTTTGCCCTGTTTGCCCCCGCCGGAACGCCTCGGCCCGTCGTCGATCGCCTGCATGCTGAGGTGGTGCGCGTATTCCAGCTCCCCGATGTGCAAGAGAAGCTCAAAACACTCGGTCTCGAGCCAATTCTGTCTACACCGGACGAACTGGCACGCTATCAGGCAAACGAGATCGTTAAGTGGGCCAAAGTCGTCAAGGAATCAGGGGCCAAGGCCGAGTGATAGTGGACCGGGGGGCATCGATCGATTCGGTTACTTTTTATCTCGATTTCATCAGTCCCTACGCGTACCTGGCGTTTCACGCGGTCCCGCAGGCACTTGAAGGGTTGAGGGTTGAAGTCCAATACCAGCCGATCCTGTTTGGCGCCCTGCTCAAGCATCACGGCCATCGGGGGCCTGCAGAGATCGCGGGCAAGCGTGAATGGACCTATCGTCAGGTGCTCTGGTTGGCTCACCAGCAGGGCTGCACATTGCGCCTGCCATCAAGGCATCCGTTCAATCCACTAGCGCTTTTGCGTCTCGCGGTGGCTACCAGCCCCGGGGGGCTTCCGAGCCGCGAGGTCTGTCAGCAACTGTTCGAATATGTCTGGGCCGGCGGCGGCGAACCTGAAGACGCTGAACGATTCGAGTCCCTGCGCACTGCGCTGAACCCGGTCATCGATCCGAACTCAGAGTCCGTCAAGCGTCGGTTGCGCGAAGCGACGGACGCTTCGATCGCAGCAGGCGTATTCGGCGTGCCGACCTTTGTTGTTAACGGCAAGGTCTTCTGGGGTCAGGACGCACTGCCAATGCTGCGCGACTATCTTTCGGGCGGGCTCTGGTTTCAGGCCGGGGCGTGGGAGGCCTGCGCCGACCTCCCCGTGGGTGTCCGACGCGACCTGCGCAGTTAAAACGCTCTCAGACGCTCTCAGACGCTCTCAGGCCAGCGCGCTGATGCGTGCCCGCGCCTCAGCGAATTCGCGCTTGAATCGGGCAACCAGATCGCCTGCCGGCACGACCTCGCGAATGGCACCAATGCCTTGCCCGCAACCCCAGATGTCCTTCCAGGCTTTGGCAGCATTGGCGCCGTCGCTGGTTGCAAAGTTCATTTTGCTGGGATCACTTTCTGGCAGGTCGTCAGGGTCCATGCCAGCGTTACGAATACTGCCCTTGAGGTAGTTGCCGTGAATGCCCGTGTAGAAGTTGCTATAGACGATATCGTCTGAGTTCGATTCGGTGATCATCTTCTTGTAGCCGTCAGCGGCTCGGGCTTCATCGGTGGCAATGAAAGCTGAACCGATGTACGCAAAGTCGGCGCCCATCGCGAGTGTTGCCAGAATGGCTCCCCCAGACGAGATTGACCCCGAGAGCGCTAACGGGCCACCGAACCAGTCACGGATCTCCTGAACCATGGCAAAGGGGCTCTTGACGCTGGCGTGACCGCCCGCGCCCGCGGCGACCGGAATCAGGCCGTCGGCGCCTTTTTCGATGGCTTTGTGCGCAAAGACGTTATTGATGACGTCATGCAATACGATTCCGCCCCAACTATGGACAGCCTCATTGACATCGGCGCGCGCGCCCAGACTCGTGATGGTGATGGGTACTTTGTACTTGGCGCAAACCTGCATGTCGTGTTCGAGACGGTCATTACTCTTGTGCACGATCTGGTTAATGGCATAGGGCGCCGCGGGCGACTCTGGGTGGGCCCTGTCATGCGCTGCCAGCGCTTCGGTGATTTCCGCCAGCCATTCGTCGAGTTGTGATGCAGGCCTTGCGTTGAGTGCCGGCATCGAACCCACAATACCGGCCTTGCACTGGGCGATCACAAGTTTGGGGTTGCTGATAATGAACAGGGGCGAGCCGATCACCGGAAATCGAACACGTTGCAAAATCGGGGGCAGAGTGCGTGGGGGTTGGCTCAAGTTTGACGGCTCCTGTTTGACTTGCAATGATGCCTGCCCGAACTTGGTTCGGGCAAATTGTTGCGGTTTTTAGGAGTTTGATGGTGACGAACGTGATTCCCGATTTAATCGGTCAATGGCGCCTGGTAACGACCCGCTCTCATGATGAAGACGGCCAGCCGATGCGTTTGCCTTACGGCTCCGAGCCGATGGGAACGCTGATCTTTTTTGCGAACGGCCGGATGATGGCGAGCCTTTGTGATGGCCGGGCAGTGATTCCCGAGGCTGAATTGCCCCGCGAATTTGTGGCTTATGGGGGGCACTACACCATGGATGGAGAAACCCTCAGCACACGCGTTGATTTCACGTCGGACCTGCCCCGGATGGGCACCGATCAGGTTCGCGGCGTCAAGTACAGCGACGGGTTGCTGACCTTGCTTCCACCCCCCCGGTCGTTCGAGGGGCGAACCCAGTATCGGGAACTGGTCTGGGAAAAGATTCAATGAGGCGTGACTCGATGGATCTGCCCTTCGCGCGGTCCATCCTGTCGGTGTTGGTTGGAATCTGCGTAGGCCTTGGTGTCGGCGTTGGTATCGGGGTCGGTGTCGGGGTAGGGGTAATGCCCGGACCTGCACTGGCCGCAGAGACCACAGCGGCAACATCGGCACCGGCGGCGGTCAAGCCCTCGCTCACCGTCACCACCGTCTTGCCTCAGACCGTGACCATCCCGGTCCAGTTGCCCGCGAACGGCAGCTTGGCTGCCTGGCAAGAGTCCGTGATTGGCGCAGAGGCCAACGGGCTGCGTCTGACTGAAGTTAAAGTCAACGTCGGCGATCGCGTCCGCCAGGGCGACCTTCTCGCGACCCTTCAAGCCGACGGTGTGCGCGCAGAGCTTGCCCAAGCGCAGGCCAGTCTGGCGGAGGCGCAGGCGAATTTACAAAAAACCAGAACAGACATTGAGTCCTCGCGGGCGCTCGTGCAAAAGGGTTTTATCAGCGCGACCCAGATGAGTCAGTCACAGCTCAATGAGTCCGTTGCACTGGCCCGAGTGGAGGCCGCCGAAGCCCTGATTCAGGTCCAGCGGGTCCGACTGGGTCAGACTCAGGTGAGGGCGCCCGACGCTGGGGTGATTTCGGCCCGCAATGCCACGCTGGGCAGCGTGGTGGGTGCCGGGACGGAGCTCTTCAGGCTGATCCGGCAAGGGCGTCTGGAATGGCGCGCTGAGGTTACGGCCAGCGAGATCGGACGGGTTGCAGTGGGCGCCCCGGTGGCGGTGGTGACAGCCAGTGGGGCGGAGATCAAGGGCCGTGTCCGGATGATTGCGCCCTCGGTAGACCCCCAGACTCGCAACGCGCTCGTGTATGTCGATCTTCAGGAGCCGATGGGGAGCGCCCGTGCGGGTATGTTTGCGCGTGGGGTGATGGATTTAGGTGCAAGTCAGGCGCTGACATTGCCGCAAACGGCCGTGATCGTGCGCGATGGTTTTAGTTATGCGTACCTGGTCGATGCCGATCAGAAGGTCGCACAGTTAAAGATTCAAACGGGGCGTTTAATCGGCGATCGAATTGAGGTGCTTGGAGGGCTTCCCGCGGGGGCTCGGGTCGTCGCAAGCGGCGCTGCATTTCTCAATCACGGGGACCGCGTTCGTGTCGTGACCGCGCCATGATCAACGTCTCCTCCTGGTCGATCCGGAATCCGATTCCGGCGGTGATGTTGTTTGTTTTATTGACCATTGCCGGCCTGCTGGCGTTTGGTTCAATGAAGATTCAGAACTTCCCGGATCTGGATCTCCCAACCATTTCGATCACTGCCGTTTTGCCCGGAGCGGCACCGGCGCAACTCGAGACGGATGTTGCCCGCAAGCTCGAGAATGCGGTTGCACCGTTGCAGGGGCTTAAGCATATCTATACCAAGGTTCAGGACGGTACGGTCACCGTCACGACCGAGTTCCGCCTCGAAAAGCCGGTTCAGGAAGCGCTCGATGAGGTGCGTTCCGCGGTGCAGGGAGCCCGTGCCGATCTGCCCGCTGAGATGCGTGACCCGATTTTGCAAAAGATTAATCTGGCGGGTACGCCGGTCCTGACCTATACCGTGCAATCCGCGGCGATGGATGAGGAGGCCTTGTCCTGGTTTATCGACAACGACATCACTCGAAAACTGTTAGCAGTCCGCGGGGTCGGTGCGGTGAATCGGGTCGGCGGCGTGTCGCGCGAAATCCGGGTTTCGATTGATCCAATCAAATTACAGGCACTTGGACTGACCACGGTCGAAGTATCTCGGCAATTGCGTCAGGTTCAGCAGGAGGCCTCGGGTGGTCGTGCATCACTCGGTTCTGGCGAGCAACCCTTGCGGACGTTAGCGACGGTCAAGACCGCGGAAGAAATCGCCCGGATCGAACTGGCGCTCGCCAGCGGACGTCATATCCGGCTCGATCAGATCGCTCAGATCAGCGATACGTTTGCCGAGCGACGCGCCAGTGCCCTCCTGGACGGGAAGTCTGTCGTTGCATTTGAAGTCGTGCGAAGTCGTGGTGAGAGCGAGGTCGCTGTCGGCGCCGCGGTACGCGTTGCCCTGGATCAATTGCGCCAGCAACGTCCTGACATCACCCTGAACTTGGCATTTGACTTCGTGACCCCGGTTGAAGAGGAGTACGAGGGCTCTCTCAAGCTGCTCTACGAGGGTGGCATTTTGGCGGTGATCGTGGTGCTCATCTTTTTACGAGATTGGCGCGCAACGCTGGTTTCGGCCGTTGCGCTCCCACTCTCGGTCATTCCCGCCTTTATCGGCATGGCTTATCTGGGATTCTCGATCAATGTCGTCACGCTTTTGGCGCTCTCATTGGTGATTGGGGTCTTGGTGGACGATGCGATCGTAGAAGTCGAAAACATCGTTCGACATTTGAGAATGGGTAAGACGCCATACCAGGCCTCAATGGAAGCGGCCGATGAGATTGGACTGGCGGTCATTGCGACCACCTTCACCTTGGTTGCGGTGTTTTTGCCGACGGCGTTTATGAGTGGCGTGCCGGGCAAGTTCTTCAAGCAGTTTGGCTGGACGGCCTCACTAGCGGTGTTTGCCTCGTTGGTGGTGGCGCGGGTACTAACGCCGATGATGGCTGCTTATTTGCTTAAACCCCTGGAGGGCGCACATCGTGAACCTTTCTGGATGAGGCCGTATCAGGCCTGCGCCGCTTGGTGTCTGCGCCATCGATTCATTACGATGGCCCTCTCGGGGGCGTTCTTCGTGGGGTCGATTGCTCTGATTCCGCTCTTGCCGACTGGGTTTATTCCACCCGACGATAATTCTCAGACCCAGGTCTATGTCGAACTCCCGCCGGGCAGCGTACTCTGCCAGACCTTGGCTTCAGCTGAGGACGTGCGCCAGCGTGTGGCGGCGGTCAAACATGTCCGTAGCATCTACACGAGCGTGGGCGGCGGTAGCGCTGGCGGCGATCCATTTGCGCCCGCTGGGGCTTCTGAGGCCCGCAAGGCGACGTTGACGATCCAGTTGGACCCGCGCGGCGAGCGGCCCCGCAAACAGGCGATTGAGAACGCGATCCGTTCTGCCATTGAACCCGTCCCGGGTATCCGAACCAAGGTCGGACTGGGTGGGTCTGGCGAAAAGTATGTGCTCGTCCTGACGGGTCAAGACCCGCTAGCCCTGCAACAGGCGGCGCAATCGGTCGAGCGTGACCTGCGCACAATCCCCGGTTTGGGCAGCATCGCATCGACGGCAAGCCTGATACGCCCTGAGCTGGCGATTCGCCCTAATCTGGCCCGTGCTGCCGATCTCGGGGTGACCCCTGCAGCGATCGCCGAGACCCTGCGGGTCGCCACGCTGGGCGATTACGACACCGTACTGGCCAAGCTCAACCTTTCCCAGCGTCAGGTCCCGATTGTCGTCCGACTCGATGATGCGGCCCGTAAAGACCTTTCCGTACTCGAACGCTTGGCAGTTCCAGGAAGCCGCGGGCCGGTGATGTTAGGCCAGGTGGCCACGCTCGAGATCACGGGCGGTCCAGCCGTGATCGATCGATATGATCGGCAGCGTAATATTAATTTTGAGATCGAACTGTCCGGTCAGCCGCTGGGCGATGTCACCAAGGCAGCGATGGCGTTACCATCGATTCAGACCCTACCCGTTGGGGTCAAGGTGGTCGAGATCGGTGACGCTGAAGTCATGGGTGAACTCTTTGCCAGTTTCGGCCTAGCGATGATGATCGGCATCCTTTGTATCTATCTGGTACTGGTCCTTTTATTCAAAGGCTTTCTACATCCGTTCACGATTCTGGCTGCATTGCCGCTCTCGCTCGGGGGCGCCTTCGTCGGATTGCTGCTCGGTCAGAAGAGTTTCTCGATGCCGTCACTGATCGGCTTGATCATGCTGATGGGAATCGCGACTAAAAACTCAATTCTGTTGGTGGAGTACGCGATTGAGGCTCGCCGGGGCAATGACGGGCAAGACGGCCGGCCGGTGGTTGCTGGGATGAGCCGCTTTGATGCCCTGATGGATGCCTGCCACAAACGCGCCCGACCGATCGTGATGACGACCATCGCGATGGGGGCCGGCATGATGCCGATTGCGTTTGGGTGGGGCAGCGCCGATGCGAGTTTCCGGTCGCCGATGGCGATCGCCGTGATCGGTGGCCTGATCACCAGTACCCTGCTCAGCCTGCTGGTCGTCCCGGTGGTTTATGCGTTCCTCGATGACATTGGCGAGTTCACCGTGCGGTTGCTGCGTCGCGCACGTTCATGAGTTTTAGCAGGCGCCGCGAGAGTGTGTCTCGTCTGTCGCTGCCCCCTCTTGTCAATGAAATCACGCTAAGCTAAACTTGTACTATAAACGGTACAAGTAAAGGATCGGTCTTATGCGAGTCATCAGTTTTTCTGAAGCGAGGGGCAGTCTCAAGGGCGTTCTCGATCAGGTCGTCGCGGATGCTGACTATACGATCATCGCGCGGCGAGATGCGCCCGATGCGGTGGTCATGTCACTGGATACATTCAACGGGCTGATGGAAACGGTACACCTGCTGAAGTCCCCAGCCAATGCTGCCCATTTGGCCCGCTCGGTGGAGCAGTATCGCCAGGGCCAGGTTTTAAACCAAGACCTCGTCGATGCCGATTGAGGCGACGCCACTCAGGCTGTCGTGGTCCTTGGCCGCTTGGGAGGACTACAACTATTGGCAGGGTCAGGACAAGAAGACCTTAAGGCGCATCAACGCTTTGATCAGGGATACGTTTCGACATCCGTTTGAGGGTATCGGTAAGCCTGAACCTTTGAAAGAAAACCTTTCAGGATTTTGGTCGCGTCGCATTGATGACGCGCATCGCTTGGTTTATTGCGTGGATGGTGAGTCGCTAGTCGTTATCGCTTGTCGGTACCACTACCAGTGATATCTGCAGGGCTAGCGAAGCGCAACTGAGAAGCCCCGCTGGACCGCTGGCCGCGCCATCATCGTTTCGTACCAACGCTCGACATTGGGGAAGTCGCTCAGGTCGACCTGATGGCGTGGGTGACGCCAGGCCCAACCCAGAATCGCGAAGTCTGCGATCGACAGTTCGTCAGCAAAAAAAGCGTGGTCGGCCAGGCGATCGTTCATCACCCGGTAGAGGCGCCGCGTTTCGGCCATAAAACGCTGCAGTCCGTAGCGCTTGTCTTCTTCGTTTGCAAGACCAATGAAATGATGCACCTGGCCCGGCATCGGTCCAAAGCCGCCCATCTGAAACATCAACCACTCCAGCATCGCGATTCGTCGCGCCGGATCGCTCGGGATGAATTGCCCGGACTTCTCGGCCAGCTACAACAGGATTGCGCCGGATTCAAAGACGCTAATGGGCGCGCCATTCGGGCCATCGGGATCGATGATCGCAGGGATTTTGTTGTTCGGGCTGATACGCAGGAACTCAGGCTTGAACTGGTCATCTTTGGTGATGTTGATCACGGTGACCGTGTAGTCCAGGCCCATTTCCTCTAGCGCGACCGAGATCTTGCGGCCGTTCGGCGTGTCAAATGCGAAAAGCTGAATGGTCATTGGAGCGCTCTCCCATTTCGGTCTGGATCAATAACCCGCGGCATGGCCGTCGCGCCGCGAATCGCTCGCAGCCACATAGCCGTCCTCAAGATCGTCGGAGCATTTCCAGATGAACTGGCCGCTGCCGTAATCCATGTAGGTGTCGGCGATCGGCTCGAAGCGGTGGCCCAGGGCTTGGAGTCCTTCCTGCAAGTCGTGATGCATGGTGTATTCAAAGTCTACGGCGAGTCCATTGCTCACCTTCCAGCGTGGCGCATCGCAGGCCGCCTGTGGCTGCTGGCGATAGGTCAGCATGCGGACCAGCGTCTGCAAATGGCCCTGGGGCTGAAGATTGCCCCCCATCACGCCAAAGCTCATTTGCGGGTGCATCTTGCCATCGACGGTTTTCGTTAGGAAACCAGGAATGATGGTGTGAAATGGACGCTTACCGCCTGCAACCACATTGGGGTGCTGGGGGTCAGTGCTGAAGCCATAACCCCGGTTTTGCAGGCTGACACCGGTGCCCGGAACGACAACGCCACTGCCGAAGCCCATGTAATTGGACTGTATCAGGCTGACCATCATGCCGCTCTCATCCGCGGCGCTGAGATAAATTGTGCCCCCGCCTGGTGGGGTGCCATGCTGAAAATCGCTCGCGCGATCGGGTTTGATCAGCTTCACCCGTTCACTCAGGTAGGCATCGCTCAGCAGATCGGCCGAGCTGACCTGAGTCATTGAGCGTCCATCAGCCACCCAGCGGTAGGTGTCGGCAAAGGCGAGCTTCATGGCTTCGATTTGCAGGTGCTGTGACTCCACACTGTCGGGGGCGTACTGCGCCAGATTGAGCTTATTGAGCATGCCCAACGCCATCAGGGCTGCGATCCCTTGTCCGTTGGGAGGGATTTCGTGAACCGTGTAGCCGGCATAGTCCTTGTGAATCGGGGTGACCCACTCGGGGTGATATCCGGCGAGGTCGGCTGCCGTCATGCTGCCGCCATTGGCCTGCGAATGCGCCGCCAGCATCGAGGCGACCTCGCCGCGATAGAACGATTCGCCGTGAGAGGCTGCTATTTTGCGTAAGGTTGCTCCGGCTTCAGCGAATGTGAAGCGCTCGCCGGGGGTCGGGGCCCGTCCAAATGGCATAAAGGCCTGAGCGAACCCAGGCAGGGACTGCAGGGCGGGAATCTGCCGAGCCCATTTGTCGGCCACGATCACACCGACGCCATGGCCGCGCTCGGCGAGTTCGATCGCGGGTTCGAAGAGGTCTCCGAAGGGCAGCCGACCGAATTTTTTTGAAAGTGCGGACCAACCCGATACGGCGCCCGGTACAGTCACCGAGTCCCAGCCGCGCATCGGAATGTTGCCGTTGCTATGCTTCTGAAAATAATCAGGATTCCAGGCGGCGGGCGCGACCCCGGACGCATTCAGTCCGTGTAACTGATGCCCGTCCCAGACGATCGCAAAGAGATCGCTACCGAGGCCATTGGAGACCGGTTCGACGATGGTCAGCGCGGCCGCGGTGGCGATGGCGGCATCGACGGCGTTGCCGCCCTTGAGCAGAATTCGTACTCCCGCCTGAGAAGCGAGCGCCTGGGAGGTCGAGACGATATTGCGCGCCATCAGGGGCGTACGAATTGTCGGGTAGGGGTTGTGCCAGTCAAAATTCATGGGGAAATCCGTTCTATTTCTGATAGGGAGTTATTGGCCTTTGAAGTCGCCCGCAAGCGCCTTCACGAAGGCGTTCTGGTCGACCAACTTCCGCCATGCCGCGAGTGCCTTTTCTGGGGTGACCTGGGCAATCGCTTCGTCCACCGCCTGATCAATCAGGAAGGTTCGTCCCAGATACGCGTTGGTAGCCAGCGTCGCTGCCAGGCTGGGGTCCTGGGCCCGAGCCAGGCGGCGGAAATTCAGGATGCCCTCCCGTGCCTCCTTAACTTCAGCGGCCGTAAAACCGTCTTTTATGACCCGCGCCAGTTCCTCCTCAAATGCCCGTTCAACGCGAGCCCGGTTGCTGGGGGCAAAGATCGCGCTGCCATTAAAAAGCGAGGCAGATTCAAAGGGGTTGAACGCGACCTGGGTACGGACGTCGTAGCTCAAGCCCTCGGTTTCGCGAATCCGAGTCCACAGGCGGGAGTTACCGGCGCCTCCGACAATGAAATTGGCCACAAGTAGCGCAGCCTGCTCAGGATCGAGTTCGCGAATCGGCAGTGGCAGGCGCATCGCGATAACGGCATTCTGCTTGTCCGGGGTTTCCAGGACTTGACGCATTGGCGTCAGGGCAACCAAGGGGCGAGGCGCCCGCTCGAATGTGGTCTTTGAGGCCCAATCCCCAAACGCTCGTTTAAGCGCGGCATTGACCGCCTGTTCGTCGATTGCGCCGACCGCTGAGAACTGAGCGTTCGACGCTCCAATGAACTGACGATGCACGTCGCGGATCTGCTCAATGTTGACGGCTTTCAAGTCGGCCACGAGTTCATCGAAGGTCCTGGCGGCGCGCAAATCTCCAGTCGGGTAAGGGTTACCGTAGCGCTCCAGAATGTTTGAGACCAGCGCCTGGGGCTCTTTGCGGGACTGCTCGATCCCGGAAAGCGCTTGCTGTCGGGCCTCTTCGAGTGCGCTCTCTGGCAGCACTGGATTGCGCAAGAGATCGGCGACGAGTTCGATCGCACCCACAAAATTTGCCCGAGTGGATTGAATGCTGACGCTGATTGACTGCGTGTCGCCCCGAATACTAATCGTGCTTTTAAGGGCGGTCTGACGGTCTTGAACCTGCTGACGCGAGAGGCTGGTCGTTCCCTTATCGAGCAGGGCTGGCAATAGGGTCGCTGCAGTGCGTCGTCCCATTAGGCTCTGAACGGTTCCGAATCTCAGAACGAGTTGAGCGTCGACAATGTCGCCTCGTTTTTCCTTGGGCAGGAGCGCGACTTTTAGCCCTGGAGCGATCTCAGAGCGTCGGGTGCGCCGTTCAATGTTTTCGGGAGTGGATTCGAAGGCCGCGACAGTGGCTGCGGCTTCGGCGGGTTTGAAGGTCGACAACTGAGCAGGCAGATCGATTGCCGCCGGGTTGGGCGCACGGGCCGGCTTCTCGGTCGGCAGGTAAAGTGCCATCGTCCGGTTATCGCGCAGTAGCCACGTGGCCGAAACTCGGTTGATTTCAGCGGTTGTCACGACCTTGATGCGGTCGCGCAGCAGGAAAAACAGGCGCCAATCGCCGAGGGAAACATATTCCGAGAGTGCAAGGCCGACTTGTTCAGGATCGGTAAAGCGCCGATCCCATGAGATGAGCCAGTTTGCCCGCGCCCGACTGACCTCGTCCTCTGTGAACGGCGATTTTTCGATCGACTCAAGGACATCGACGAGCGCTGACTGGGCTGCCTCCACGGACTGCCCCGGCGCCAGTTGAGCGCCAAAGATCGCTACGCCCGGATCAAATGCGCCGCGACTGAACCCAAACACATTGGCTGCCAGCTTGTTGTCAATCAAGCGCTGGTGCAATCGGCCCGCTGGATCGTCACTCATTAACAGGTCAATGAGTTTGAAGGCCGCCATGTCGGGGTGGGCCCCGGGTGGTGTGTGATAGGCCGCCAAAATCAGCGGCACGCCACCGACGCGCCGCACATTAACCTGACGCTCACCATCCTGAGTCGGATCCAGCGTGTAGTGCCTTGGCAGGGCCCGGGTCGGCGCGGGGATCTGACTAAATTC
>Ga0114979_10000314_pt1 | contig 31856 bp, 29 predicted proteins | sample S_140625_EF_Meta_FD_87315 | JGI IMG/M metagenome (GOLD analysis project Ga0114979, IMG submission 87315) | Freshwater microbial communities from Lake Simoncouche, Canada to study carbon cycling - S_140625_EF_MetaG | ecosystem: Environmental > Aquatic > Freshwater > Lake | place: Lake...
CAATCAAAATTTTCTTTCAAATAGTGTCATGGTATGGATTGGAATAATTAGCTATCCACTGTATCTATGGCATTGGACTTTGTTAAGTTTTGGACAAGTCATTTCAGCGAGTACATTAACTAGCTTCTATAAGGTGGCATTAATCATCGTTTCTATCGGACTGGCATATTGGACTCATCGATATTGGGAAAACTTATTACGTTACAAAGGAAAAAAGGTAACGATATTATTAATTGCTTTGATGGGGTTAATTGGCTATCAAGGGTGGAGTGCTTATGTTCGAGATGGATTAGACTTTCGACATAAAAAGATACTTGATCTTCAAGGCGGGCGCCCACCTCAAACTGATAAGGGTTGTTTAATCAAATTCCAACAATATGACCCTAACTTTTGTCGATTATCCAAAGAGAATAAAGATTTAGATATAGTCCTGATCGGAGATAGTATTGCTCACAATAGTTATTCAGGACTAGAGGTCAAATACGAACAACTGGGTAAGAATCTTGCTATGGTGGGTTGGCCAGGACAAGAGCCAACAATTAAAGAATCTGATGATGCAAATTATGCGCCAGTGACCTCCCAGCGCATGAATGAGCTAATAACTGGATTAGCTCAAGATAAAAATATAAAAACAATTTTGTTGACAATGCGTCAACCGGAAATTAATTCTCTAATAAAAATTCAGTTAGAACGAACTATTGAATATTTTGAAAAGAACGGTAAACAGGTCATTTTTATATACCCACCACCTTCTTTAAGCTTCGAGCCAATTGGTTGTATTGGTATGCCACCAATTAGGCCTCTTTTGAACGCTGAGTGCGTACAAAAGGTCCAAGAAATAGATCCTCAATACTATATTGGCAGATTTGAGCTACAAAAGTTAGCTGTGGCATTGAATATCCCAACATATGACACCTACTCACAGATTTGCGATGCTTCAAATTGTCCGTTAAGAATTGATGGTGGCTTGCTATATCGCAATAAGGCATATTTGACAGTAATTGGATCGGAAAAAGTATTCAGTAAATTTCTAGAATAAAAACTTTGCCCTGCCTGAATAATCTGAGGTCGCAAAAATGCCAAATAGAAAATAAATTAAAGTCTTGATGAGCTAGAAACCTATATAGACGATTTAAAGTTTTATTCCAAGATTACAATCCTACCATAGGTATGACCCTAAAGATTCTTGACGATAGAATCACCCGGATCATAAGTCCAATAGAAATCTATGGCAGTGCAAATTGAAACTAGACTCGCATGCTTGCATCAACAGAATAAGTGGATTTTTTGGAAACGTCCAGCATATTAATCTTATTAAGAGGGGAATTTTTTCTTCTGTTAAGTAAAGAGTTTTTTGATTATGTTATTAGACCCATACCCCTAGTCATTAAATATTCATATAAAAGAGGCAAACTAACCCTACATCATATTTTTGATGTTGCATAATTAACGAACGGAGTTTACTATGAAGAAGGCATTAATTGCGAGTGTTCTCGCCTTTGGTATGACGTTATCAGTCCAGGCCGCGGACATTGTTGATACAGCTGTTGCTGCTGGTTCATTCAAAACCTTAGCAGCAGCGTTAGGAGCAGCAGGTTTGGTTGATACGCTTAAAGGTAAAGGACCTTTTACTGTTTTTGCACCTACCGATGAAGCTTTTGCAAAAATACCAAAAGCTGACTTAGATGCACTACTGAAAGATAAAGCCAAGCTAACTGCTGTTTTGACTTACCACGTTGTTTCTGGAAAAGTGATGGCAGCTAACGTCAAAGCAGGTAAGGTCAAGACTGTTCAAGGTTCCGAGCTAACTGTTTCCACCTCGATGGGTGTAATGGTTGACAAAGCTAAAGTGGTCAAAACTGATATCGCTGCGGACAATGGCGTTATACACGTTATTGATACTGTACTGATGCCTAAGTAATTAGTTCAAAGGCTGGTTGCTGACGCGATCAGCCTTAAATCTAATCTTTAGAATTTTTAGCCCAGCTAATATTTAGTTTAATCAAATTTCTTGGAGTATCTTAAAGCTAATACATTTGCCAGTTGTGAATATACATCGACTGGTTGCCAAGTATATGTAACGCTTAGCATTGATTGATGATCAGAGAATAGATAGACTTAAAAGGGTGCGATAGTCAGATACCGCATTCTGTTGTCATCCGAATTGGGGGTTTCTACGGAGTAGATATAGCCTGATAAAGAGGTTGGTGTCCCAAGAGCATCATCAGATACTTGATGTTCTTGGTAAGCGTTTCTACCCAATATATCAACCCGCGGATTTTTTTCCCAAAAAGCTAGTTCCGTAATGACAACTTTGCCACTAGTTACTGTGGAGTTTAGATTTGTGAAATTATGTTGGTAAGAAAATTTTCCCGCAACGGCGAAATTTGGGTGATTGTAAATTACACTTGCTGTGGGAGTGTATGACCAGTAGCCAAAACTAATATTTACTGGAGTTGAAGCACTATAGCTTCCCGTCCGAGTCATTATCCCAAGACCTAAAATATAGCTTATCCGCCCTAAATTTTTTGACCATTTGTCTTCTATCGTCTTAAATCTATAGTTATCGTGCACTACGGCATATTTGATAGTAATTGGTTACAAAAAATATGCAGTAAATTGAAAGGTAAACAAATTTATTGATGTATCAGTAAATTTTATATCCAGGTGTTTTCTTAGATAAGTTGCGAATATTTTTTGTAAGGACTATGATTTTTTCATGTTCGATTAATTCGGACTTCATAGCTAAATAAAAAGTCTCAATTTTGAGAGGTATAAAATCTAAATTGAATTTTTTTGCAACATATTGCAACCCAATTCCTGCATCTGTTTGCCCTGCTAATATGCTTGTTGCAATTGCATTATGAGTAAATTCCTCTTGATCGTATCCTCGAATTTGTTTAGCTTTAAGTCCCTCTTTAGTGAGTAATCGATCTAATAGTAAACGAGTCCCAGCACCTTTTTGACGGTTAATAAAACGAACCTCTGGCCTAGCAAGATCCCGAACTGTAGTAATTCTTAACGGGTTGCCTTTCCCTACAATTAAGCCTTGAACACGCTGCATTAAGGGCATCAGCTCTAGACCATGCAGTTTAATATGTTCACCTACGCTATTCATTTCTTGTCGATCAGAAATATGAAACCCTGCTATTTGAGCTTTACCTTCAATCAGATGCGTAAGGGCATTACCTGATCCCATTGTTTGTAATTCAACTTCAACGAATTGGGGACAAATTTGCTCAATTAGTGGATCACTACTACAACAAAAAATAAACTGTGTAGGCGCTATTTTTTTATGAATAGTTAATTGGTTACTTATATTATCAGCTAGCTCCTGCATTTGAGTACTTAGTTGGTTAAGTTTTTCTAGTGAGTTGATCAGTAATTGTCCATTAGCTGTAACCTTTGAGCCGTGCCCTCTTATCCGATCTAAAAGTTTGCAGTTTAGTTTTTTTTCAGCCTCTTTTAATTCATTCCATAAGGTTCTGTAAGAGATGTTGAGATCATTTGCCGCATAAGTCAGGGTATGACCTTGAGCAACTCTTTGAAGGATATCGCCGATATGAGTTAGATCAAAATCACGTGAAAGTCGATCTGTTGATCGCAGAAGAAGGGTTGGCTGAATGAAAAGTTTCATATGAAAATTATTACATATTGATTAGTTTAAAGCACATATGCATGATAGTACTTTTATAGTAAAGACAAATATAATGAAACGACTTAGTCAGTTACTACTCATTTGCATCCTGTCTTCTTGGTCTTTGAATCAAGTTTACGCACAAAGAGCTATTGTTTTATCCTCCACCACATCAACCGAACAGTCTGGCTTCTTTGGCTATATATTGCCCCCCTTTGAAAAGAAAACTGGGATTCAGGTTAAAGTGGTAGCCGTAGGTACGGGCCAAGCATTAGACATTGGTCGCCGAGGTGATGCTGATGTGGTTTTTGTGCATGATAAGTTAGCGGAGGAAAAATTCGTCGCCGATGGGTTTTCGGAGCAACGAATTGAGGTCATGTACAACGATTTTGTTCTGATTGGCCCTAAAATTGATCAAGCAAAAATTGCTGGCGGCAAAGACGTTTTGAATGCCTTTCGAAAAGTCGTAGATACTAAAGCATTATTTGTTTCACGAGGTGACAAGAGTGGAACGCACGCGGCAGAATTGCGTTTTTGGAAAGAATTAAATGTTTCTGTTTCTGGCCAATTGCCTTGGTATAAAGAAACTGGTTCTGGGATGGGCCCTGCTTTGAATACTGCCTCAGCAATGAACGGATATATCCTGTCTGATAGAGCGACTTGGTTGACTTTTAAGAACCGTGGAGATCTGGCTATTTTGGTTCAAGGTGATCCAAAACTCTTTAATCAATATGGTGTGATGTTGGTAAGCTCTTCTAAGTTTGCTCAGATTAAAAAGGTAGAGGGTCAGATTTTTATAGATTGGTTGATTTCCAGGGAAGGGCAAGACACGATAGCTTCCTTTAAAGTGGGAAATGAGCAGTTGTTTTTCCCAAATGCAAAAAAATGAGATAGAAATCAATCGTTAGATTGAATTTGACTCATGCAGCACTTCTGTGGTTTTTGGATGGTTTTAATATTCCTCAATAATTGAGCAACAGGAGAAGTTGCAAGGATTATTTGATATAGTATTGCATATTAATTAGTAAGTCATTCATGTGAATGATTGGTCTTTAATGAAAAAAATAGGCTATATTAGATAAAGGAACATGATGAGTCTTGAGTATGTAATCCCTCCCCCTACAGTTAATTCAATTCCTATTGCGGGAGATACGCGTCGTTTTGCGGTTAATCGGATTTTTTGTGTTGGTCGTAATTATGCTGATCATGCTCGTGAAATGGGTCATGACCCTGACCGTGAACCACCATTCTTTTTTATGAAGCCTGCAACAACTGTTGTTGTTGATGGAAAAGATATGGCATATCCTTCTTTAACCAACGATATGCACCATGAAATCGAAATGGTTGTTGCGATTGGTAAGGGTGGATCAAATATTTCGTCTGAGAAAGCTCTTGAGCACGTCTGGGGTTACGGAGTTGGCTTAGATATGACGCGTCGAGATTTACAGGGTGAGGCAAAGAAAATGGGCCGCCCTTGGGATACGGGTAAAGCCTTTGATCAATCTGCACCATGCTCATCTTTGGTGCCTGTTAGTCAATGTGGGCATCCAAGTCAGGGTGCGATCAGACTTTTTGTGAACGATGAATTGCGTCAAGAGGGTGATTTAAATCAACTGATTTGGAACGTGCCTGACACAATTGCCTATTTGTCCACTTTGTTTTTACTTGAGCCGGGCGATTTAATTTTTTCTGGCACGCCAGCTGGGGTTGCTGCTGTTCAACAAGGTGATGTGCTTAAAGGTCAGGTGGTTGGGCTACCTGATCTGATGGTACGAATTGTATAGGGTGTGCATTTGGAGAATATCGGATTTGCCTGGGTTTAAAGGCGCAAAATCAAGCTGGTTCATGAACATGAATGAACTTGATGAATCCTTGTAGAACAGGGATGAGCGCAGTATATAAAAATTCCAGATGGTGATTAACCCCTTTCTAGGAATCAAGATTTACAAGTCATGGCTCTGATAGATTTTTTTCTAAGGAGTTATTCAACAGTATTCAGTAAGATAGACAGGATAAGCGGGTTAACAATTTTCTTTTCCGCTCGGATAGCATAAAAATATTCAAACACACCATCACAGTCCCCAAACTTGACAAGGCCATAGTTACTTTTTAGGTCATTTTTGATACAGTCAGGCGCCGGTAAAACACCAAGACCGCCGGATCCAAAAGTTTTCAATAGGGCACTATCCTCAAATTCACCAACTATATGGGGGGTAATGCCATGCTTATTAAACCACTGATCAATATTTAGACGAACTTTGGAGTGGGCAGTTGGTAAGAGAACTGGAAGATCATTCAAGCATTTTGGAAATTTTTTTCGGGCTTGCAGGAGCCATTTTGCGGGAGTAAACCAGGCCATCTCAGAAAAATTAAGTTGTTCACTATAGAGGTTCAGATTTTTGTTTAAGGGCGCTGGTTGATCTGCCAAAATGAGATCAAGTCGATGTAAAGCGAGATCAGCTAAAAGATCTTCAAATTCTCCTTCATGAATGACAAGGTGTATTGATTGGTCAACGACTTTTTGTAAGATTTCTCGAGTAACTAACTTGGGGAGTCCGTCAGAGACGCCGATGGTTAGTTTGGGACGAGGATTTCGAGCAGCATCTTGAAGCGCTTTGGGTAGTTTTTCCCCCAAAAGAAATATTTGGTTCGCAATATCTAATGTTGTATTGCCTGCATCTGTAAGTGCAAGGCCGCGACCTGCGGGTTTAAATAACAGAAATCCTAGAGACTTTTCTAAGATATGGACCTGCGCACTAATCGTTTGAACAGCCATATTGAGGCGCTCTGCAGCTTTTGACATACTGCCCTCTTTGGCGACAACCCAAAAGTAATAAAGATGTCGATAATTAAATTGATTATCCATGTTCAGTAAATAACAGAAGAATGTTCAATAATACGCTTATTTTCAACATGTAATTCATTCTGTATTGTCAAAATTCTTATATCCTTAAATTTATATACATTTCATTCATAGTTGGGAGTTATTTTGGAAATATTTTCGCCTGAGTTTTTGTCGGCTCTTTTAGCCATCATCGTGATCGATTTAGTTTTGGCTGGGGATAATGCTATTGTCATTGCTATGGCAGCACGAAATTTACCAGCTGATTTGCAAAAGCGCGCCATCATTTGGGGAGCAGTTGGTGCCATTGGTGTTCGTAGCGTGATGACTTTAATAGTTGTCTATTTACTAAAAATTCCTGGTTTGATTTTAGTTGGCGGTCTTTTACTTGTTTGGATTGCTTATCGACTCTTACATTCTGAGGAGGTCGAAGAATCTTCAGATTCCGTTGCTTCAATGACTTTTTGGGGTGCGATGAGAACGATTATCGTTGCGGACGCGGTAATGGGCTTGGATAATGTTTTAGCTGTTGCAGGAGCTGCTCAAGGTAGTTACCTCTTAGTTGTTTTAGGATTGGTCATTAGTATTCCAATCGTTGTTTGGGGATCCACTTTAATTCTCAAATTAGTGGATAAGTATCCGCTAGTAATTTACTTTGGTGCTGGAATATTAACTTGGACAGCAATTAAAATGATCTTGAGTGAGCCACTAATCCAAGAATACATCCCATCAAATGAATTAATAATTTATGGAATTTACATCATTGTCATAGCGATGGTTTTGTATGCTGGGCATCTGAAAAATAAAGGGCTTACTTCGCCTCAAAAAGATACCGGTAAGAGTTTTATGAAGTCTGATTCAATGTCATAGGTTTTTTCTTTAACGTAAGTGGGGAGTACATAATGAGTAAATTTTTAATACCAGTCGATGGCTCAGTTCACATGGCAGCAGTTTTTAGGTACTTATCCTCAGAGTTTTTAAAAAATACCAATATGCAAGTTGAGTTAATTTATGTTCGTCCCAGAGTTTCACGCTACATTACCCGTTTTTTAAGCCAAAAAAATAAGCTAACTTGGTTTCAGGAGCAAGCTTCTATTGCTTATGGTTTGTCTAGTCGTCATTTAGAGTTAACAGGTATACCTTTTCAGATAAACCATCCTAATGGCGTGCACGTGCAGGATGTAAATCAGATAGCAAAGTCACTAGACTGTTCTCAAATAGTCGTGTGTAGACCTGCCCATGGATCTTTAGTACATCTGTTTGAAAAAACCTCTACTGACGAGCTCATTGGTCAGGGTGACATGCCTGTGGTCGTTGTCCCAAGAGAATACAAATCCCTATTTGAACGTTGGGGTATTCCCTTTATAGGCGCTGGATTAGCGGCTAGCTTCTTAACGGCAGTGATCGATTAGACTTTTATCAAGAATTATTTCTGCTAAGATTAGTTGGTGGGTTCATTGGTAAAATAAGAGCCTTAAAACTATAGGCTTTGACTAAATTGAGCAGAGCATCTAGTATTTCTAGATTCGTTCTACGAGTATTGCCGAAGGGCTATTTTGTTAATTTGTGACTTAATAATCTGGCGAACTAATTAGGTAATTAATCTGGTTTATGCTTAGTTGTAACATTAAAACGTAGAAGTTTTACCGATTGAGAGGAATTATATGAAAAGAATTATTCTTTTTTTATTAACTAACTTAGCAGTCATGCTGGTTATTTCAGTGATTGTCCAACTGTTTGGCCTAAACCAATGGATGAGTGCATCGGGACTAAACCTTGGTGGACTCTTGGTTTTTTCAGCGGTTGTTGGATTCTCTGGGGCGATTATTTCTTTGCTTATTTCCAAAATGGTTGCTAAATGGTCAACTGGCGCCGTTGTTATTAACGGCTCAGAGGGGCCAGAGCAGCGGTGGCTGGTTGATACGGTTTATCAGCATGCGGACAAAGCGGGTATTGGCAGACCGGAAGTTGCCATCTACGAGGGCGACCCGAATGCTTTTGCGACAGGTGCCTTTAAAGATAGTGCATTAGTTGCCGTTTCAACGGGTTTATTGCGTGGTATGACGAAAGATGAGTTAAGCGCTGTCTTGGGCCATGAAGTGGCGCATATTGCCAATGGCGATATGGTGACTCTAACGCTCATTCAAGGTGTTGTTAATACCTTTGTCGTTTTCTTTTCTAGAATAGTTGGCTATTTTGTTGATCGAGTCATTTTGAAAAATGAGAAGGAAGTTGGCGTCGGTTTTTATGTTGCATCCTTTATCTGTGAAATTATTTTTGGAATATTAGCTTCAATGATCGTTGCTTGGTTTTCCCGTCAACGAGAGTTCCGCGCAGACTCTGGAAGTGCCATGTTAATGGGAAATGTGCAACCTATGGTGCATGCCTTACAAAGACTGCAAGCCATGCAGGCTGGGGAATTACCGAAGTCAGTGGCCACTGCAGGTATTGCATGTCCAAGTGGGTTAATGGCCTTATTTTCTAGTCATCCTCCGCTTGAGGAGAGAATTGCTGCATTACAAGCAGGTCGATCCTAATTACTTTTATGGAGTACCCCCTACATTGATCAAGAAGGTTTTTGAGTAGGGTGATAGCTCAGGCAATGCGTCAATGGTGTTTTTCATCCGATTGAAGTAAAGAGCCCTTATTTTGCCAAACCTGATGAGCGCGCCATCCATTTACTAATTGGCTATCTAAGGCTACAGTTGAATCTCTGGCTTCATGGGCTTTGGTGCAGTTAATCCGCCGTGAAGTCAATTTGCCAAGGTGCTAGCGTATGAATTTCCCATGAATTAACTGAGTCAATCAGCAGGGGCAATAAGAACAGCAAATATGCAGAGCTAATCAGTTCGGTCAAATCGACTTGATATTTTAGGTTGGTATGAATCTTGCTTTATCTTCTATGTAGGTTTGATTATCTCGATGGATATAGAAGTACTTATTGCATTGTTAAGTGGATTTTTTTAGAAACTGGGCAAAATACATGGAAATCTATTTCTTTTTACTAGTGATTGTTTTGGCTATCAATTTAGGAGTTTTGCTACATCAGCGCAAAATTCACCTGATTGAGATGGCTATGCAATATTCTTCAAAACCACACATTCCTCACAAATAACAAGGAAATTGATGAGCGTATTATCCCTAGACCTTATTGTTTGCGACACTGCCTCCTAGAAACAAAATGAATCACGTCCTTACAGGATAAAGATGAGGGCAAATAATATGAGGTAAATATTATTGTGTACCACGTCAGTGCAATGCGGAAAAATTGACAATACTTTTCATATTTGGTATCTTAAGCATTAACTCAGCAATTCCATCAATAGTTACTTTTACCGATGACTCTTTATTCTTATTTGATTACCTTTACTTTGCTTACTTGTTTTTCTTCATTATTAGGAGAGAGGCATCGCTTAGCTATTTTAAGAAAAAAGAGAGCTGAAGAGCAAAAGATCCAAGACGAGTTGGATTCAGTTAAACACTTGCAGTTGTGATTTCTTTATCTACTTAAAGAATCTTCCAAAAAAGCCTGTTTTTGAAAGAGCTTTATCTACGGCCCGGTTGAACTGAATCACTTCAATCTTGACTCTTGCCTTTTCAACTTCATCGAGGTGAATTTCTTCACAATGCGTGCAAAAATGGCCAGTTACTTGATAAACAGTTTGGTGTTTACCCTTGTACGAGTATGAGACATCTCTAGTGTCGTGTACCAGAGTATTTTCTTGGCATTTTGAGCATTTCATATAAATATTATAAGTCGATTTTGGCAGACGCCCTCTTTTGGGGCATCTTTAAATGTTAGCTAGGTTAATTACCTGTTATCCTAAAGAAGGTATTTTTTTTCTCAAATAATCTTTTAATAAAGAATTCAATTCCATGCTTATTAAACTGAAGTCAGAGTACTTGCAAAGTTTTTGGTCACTTAAAATTAGTTGTATGGGGATTATTCTTGTAATCTGCACGGGATGCAGTACGGTGGCTATTAATTCTGTTGATCAAAAGACGACTGATGAACAGACTGAGACTATCATGGTTGGAGAGGTTCCAATTCCCCCAAGCTCGTTTATTGATGAAGAAAATACGATCGTACTTGGAACCGGCAAGAACTGGATGGGGCGGCTCATCATTAAAACACCAATGAACTCACAAGATTCGTTCTCATTTTTAATGAATGAATTTCCTAAAGCTGGTTGGACTGTATTGTCGACCATTAAAGCCAAAAAAAGTACACTTGTGTTTACCAAAGATAATCGTTTTGTGAATGTTTCGATCGAGTCGATCATGTTAAATACGAAATATAAATCCCTAATTGAATTAACCGCAATTCCTAAATCTGAAGACCTAGAAAAGCCAGTATTACCAAAAATGAATAAATAAGTCTTGTTATAAAGGCTTATTTATTAGCTGCTAGAGCTTTTTGTAGGTATCCATAACGCAGGTTCGTTCTACCCTCACCACTGGCTTCATACGCTAATTTAGCATGGTGTACCCAGTCATTTTTTAGCTCGGCACGTTGTTTTTGGCTGAAATAATAGAGCTTTGCGGAGTTATCTCCAAAGATGGCATTTTTTACCATGCCATCAGCAGGACCAAGTGGGCTAAAGCCATATTTTTTCTGCATTTCTTCGGGGATTTCCAGGCGTCTTAAGGCCTCAATTTGCCATTGGGGGGAGCCAGTCCAAATAGCATCTGTTCCCCAAAGCACATGGTCAGCTCCAAGTCCTTGAATTAATTGGCCGAGCATTGCCGCACAAAGTCGTGGTTCGGCTATAGTACTTTGCGCAAATATTTGACCCAAATCGCCATAGACATTTTTCACGCCATATTTAGCAGGTATTTCTGCTAAATCGGTAACCCAATCAATTCGTCCGGACTTTTCAAATTGTTGCCAGCCAATATCCCAAGCACCTCCGGTATATCGAAAACCCGAATGGTAAATAATAAAATTGAGCTCTGGCCAATCTTTTGCTGCTTTTGCAACATCGCGGACATCAGCATACTGCAATAAGTTAGGAAAGTTTTTGGTAACCGAGGGAGGATATAGGCCTTTATGTACACAAACATTTTTAAGGCTTGGTTTTGTTTTACTCCATTTAACTAATTTTTCATAGAAAGGGTAGAGTAATTTTTCATCGTCAAGATGCCACGGGTGTTTTGCTAATGACTTATTCGTATTGTCACCAACGGTGTAGCCTTTAAAAGAATCCGGTTGATTGACCGCATTGTCTGCTTCCGCTTTTTCTAACCATCCTGGTATACCGGGCATAAATATGGCGTGCGAGAACATTCGCGTACTACCTGCTTTTTGGTTAACATCTTTTCTAGCTTGCGCTTTCATTTCGTTTGTTAAAAACCAGTCACGGGGATCCTCTGAGCCTGAGCCTGAAATAAGAGCTACCTTGGTATCGCTATCCATAAACATTTCTTTGAAGTAGTTAGCAAACTTCAGATCTTCTAATGATTGCGGTTTATTAACCAGTCCGGGATTCCAATTAGCTTTTCCAACAGCCTCTCGTGATCTTACAAAATTTTCTAGGCGGGTATCATCTCTTAAAAAATGGGTATGCATATCCATAATAAATTGACCTTTTAAGCTATTCGCCCGCTGATTGGCTAATTCGGGGGTTGCGGCCTCTGCTTGGCTTACTAGATACATGGGGCCAAAGGTCTCATTCATACACATAAAGCCAGCGGCCATACCTGCAGCACTTTGAAAAAATGCACGTCGACTAATCCCTTGTTTCTTTGCTAGACTGGCACCCATTCTTTTAATGCGTTCTTCAAACTCCCGTTGTTTAGGGGTTTGTAATCCTGGAATAAATTCGTCACTTGAAACGGCCTGGGTTGGAATGGGTGATCGAAATTTAGTGGTTTCTGCTGGAATTAATCGTTTAATCTGTTTAGGCGAAAGCATTATAGGACTCCCATTATGTGATGTATATTAAATATAACGATTGCTTAAAGACTACACAAGCTTGTGCTATGCGTATTTACCCTGATGGCAGGAAAGTCATAGAATTTTTAATGAGACCAACGCGGGTAAGTACTAGCAAAACACCAGTAAAACACGAGCGAAAACTCTTTTGATCTTTATTGATGGAAAGGAGAATTTAAAAATATACGCTATTGATGAATAGTTAAAGAGGCTTTCATCTTATGCTTTAAAGGCATTTATTGCTAATCCTGGGGTATCCACCGGGATCTGAAATACATGACCTGATAAAGGTGCTTCTTTGAGCTGTTCTGCGTTGAGACCTTTTGATGCAGTTGTAATAAAGAGAGTTTTTAAGTCCGAGTCGCCCAAGCAAACCATAGTTGGAAATTGGCAAGGTAAATTGATTTCTGTCAGGATTTCTGCTTTGGGAGAAAGGCGGATAACTTTAGATCCTCCGTACATAGCTACCCAGTAGCAATTATCCTCATCAATACAAGCACCATCTGGCCTGCCATCGTAAATATCTGGCGGCCTCATTGGATTAAATATTTTAAAAGGGCGGCGATTAGCAATTTGCCCTGTATCAAGGTTAAAGTCAAATTGATCGATTTGATGCGCCGGCGTGTTAGACCAGAACATCAATTGGTTTTTGGAGTCAAAAGCAAGACCATTTGCGGTCATATTATCTGATGCCATTAACTGTATCTGATAACCCATTGGACCACTCTGAAAACAATATAAGCCCGCGTTATTTGATGTTTTGGGTTCAAAGACTGTACCTACCCACAATCGCCCCATAGCATCGCACTTGCCATCGTTGAAACGTTCAGTATGCACATCATACGGAGCACTAATTAATTGCTTTAATATTTTTTTTTCAATATTAAAACTATAAATACCATCTCGCATGGCAATTAATAAACTGTGATCTGCAATAGGGGCGATACAACCTGGTTCCTGAGGTAATGGCGCACTGTGAAAAATTTGTGAAGATAGCTCAAAAGAGAGTAATTTTTTTTCTGTGATATCGATCCAAAATAGCGTGTTGCTGGCTTGTATCCAAGTTGGGCATTCCCCAAGACTGAACCGTGGAGTATCTAGGATTGAATCGGTATACAATTTTTTCATACGGATGAGATGTTATTGCGTCTAAGGCTGAGGATTTGCGGAGTTTAGCAAATTCGTTACAGTAAGTTTTCCTGTAAAAGATGCTTGTGGTAGTAATTGCAGTGGTTTGCTGGCTATCACAGGCTCAACACAAAGAAAATTTTTCCAGTCTGCCAAAGGCATATCGAGAAAATCGCCGGCACCCTGTTCTGCTGGGTTCCAGATCATCCACTCTGTAAACCCCTCGGACTTTAAGGCAAAGTGTTGTTTGGGAGAGATTATTTGTAGAGGGGTAGATGTATGAAATAAGCTCTCAAGAGGTTTATTTGAAAGCGTTAATAATTCTGCAGAATGTATTCGTTGATCTTGGTCGAAACGATTAGAAACAGGTTGATTCTGTAAGCCTTTAATAGAGGTGTCTAAAAGATTGCTTAAGAAAAAATAAGGATGTAATCCGCCTGTCCAAGAGAAAGGATTTGGACCGTTATTGCAAATTATGAGACTGATTTCTACGTCATTAATTGAAGCGCTTAGTGATAATTCAAGATTTGCACAATAGGGCCACTCGGGCATATCCTTATCTTGAATTTGTAAGCGATAGGTTAATTGATGGGATTCAAGCAATGGCGCATCTGTAACTAGTTGCCAATTTAAATTTCGTACAAAGCCATGTTTTTTGAGAGGGCCCCTATCTGCAAATTGTGGGAATAAAACGGGTACTCCACCACGTCTTGGATGATTACTGGGTAACTGAATCGGGCTTAAATAAAAAAAATCGTCTAGGCGAAGTATTTGAGCTCCTAGAGCTTGATGTTCAATTAGCATAAATAATAGGTTTAGTAGTTAATTCTAAAAGAATACACCCGAAATATCCTCATTGGGAATCGCCAAGGCCCAATGATAGATATTTAGCGTTAGAGAAATCTTTTATGGAGTATTTATGCTAAATTGTATAAGTGATTGAATTTTAATAAATATCAAGGGAGACAGCATGCAACTTGGAATGATTGGTTTGGGTAGGATGGGGGGTAATATTGTTCGAAGATTGATGCGAAACCAGCATGATTGTGTGGTATTCGATGCAGACCCGCAAGCCGTTGCACAAATTCATAAAGAGGGTGCACACAGTGCTACTAGCATAAAAAATTTAGTTGAGCAGCTGGCTAAGCCGCGGGCGGTATGGGTCATGTTGCCTGCGGGTGAGATTACAGAAAATACGATTACTCAACTAGCTACCCATCTAGAGGATGGCGATGTCATTATTGATGGTGGAAACACTAACTTCAAAGATGATGTGCGACGCGCACAAACACTAAAAGTGAAGGGCATTGCGTACATTGATGTTGGGACTAGTGGTGGCGTATGGGGTCTTGAAAGAGGTTATTGTATGATGATTGGTGGTGATCGAGAGGCGGTCACGCGCCTTGATCCAATCTTTAGAACTCTGGCTCCAGGGATTGGAACAATCGAGTTGACTCATGGCCGAGATCCAGCTCAATCGACTGCTGAGCAGGGTTACTTATATACTGGCCCTGCGGGGTCTGGCCATTTTGTAAAGATGGTACACAACGGCATTGAGTATGGTTTGATGCAAGCCTATGCTGAGGGGTTAGATATTCTCAAGGGGGTTTCGCAAGAGATTATTCCTGCTGAGAGAAGATATGACTTAAATTTAGCGGATATTACTGAGCTTTGGCGTCGCGGTAGTGTGGTTTCATCTTGGTTATTAGACTTAAGTGCAATTGCTCTAGCTGAAGATCCAGAATTAAAAGCGTTTACAGGTTATGTTGATGACTCTGGGGAAGGGCGCTGGACTATTATGGCGGCGATTGAAGAGGCTGTCCCTACGGACGTCTTATCAGCAGCCCTCTATACGCGTTTCCGATCTAGACAAGACCATACTTTCGCTGAAAAACTGTTATCGGCAATGCGTAAACAGTTTGGTGGTCACCAAGAATCACATAAAGGATAATCCCATGCTGCACGAAATTGAACACGAAGCGATCGCGCACGGCGATCCTGCTCCATCCTGTTGTATGGTTATTTTTGGAGCAGGCGGGGATTTAACCAAGCGTTTGTTATTGCCAGCTCTTTATAACTTGATTCGGTCAGGACTTTTACCAGAGAAGTTTGCCTTAATCGCCGTGGATCGATTGGAGATGACAAGTGAAATGTATCGGGAACATATTCGTCTGGCAATCAGTGCTTTTGCATCGGATAAGCATTATGCTCAGCAACTAGATGTTGTCAATCTTGAGAAATTATTAAATGTGATTCATTATCAACAGGGCGACTTTTCTGATTCGAAATTCTATCAAGAATTAAGTGAAAAAATTCATGATATTCAAAAATCCAATCAGATACAGAAAAATGTTGTCTTTTATTTAGCAGTTGCCGCGCGATTTTTTGGCAGTATTGTAGAAAAATTGGGTGTTGCACAACTACTCAAGGAGTCTGAAAATTCTTGGAGAAGAGTTATTGTAGAGAAACCTTTTGGGCATGATGTCGAATCCTCTAAAGTTCTTAATTTAGAGCTGCGTAAGCAATTACATGAGCGACAAATTTATCGGATGGATCATTTTTTAGGAAAAGAAACAGTCCAAAATATTATGATGCTACGGTTTTCAAATGCGATTTTTGAACCGTTATGGAACCGCGAGCACATCGATCATATTCAAATTACTGTTGCCGAAACAGTCGGTGTAGAGAAGCGTGCAGCATTTTATGAGTCCACAGGTGCGATGCGTGATATGGTGCCCAATCACGTCTTTCAATTACTTGCATTAACAACTATGGAGCCACCAGCATCATTTTCTGCAGATGCGGTTCGTAATGAAAAAACTAAAGTGCTACATTCTGTTCATCCGATTAACCCAGAGCGTGAGAGTGTGCGAGCACAATATATTGCAGGACAACGCGATGAACTGCCATTAAAGGGTTATCGAGAGGAAGATGGAGTTTCTGAAGCAAGTAAGACAGAAACGTATATTGCAATGAAGCTGACGATTGATAACTGGCGTTGGGCGGGCGTACCGATTTATTTAAGAACTGGCAAGGGATTAAGTGTTCGGCAAAGTGAAATTGCTATTCAGTTCAAAAATCCACCATTATCAATCTTTAAAAATACAAACCTTGATGCTTTATCACCGAATATCTTAGTTTTAAAGCTTCAACCTGATGAAGGTGCGGTTTTAATATTTGGGGCGAAGGTTCCAGGGCCCAAATTTGAAATTGGTCAAGTTCATATGGATTTTCACTATAAAGACTATTTTCAAAATGCTCCAAGCACTGGTTATGAAACTTTAGTTTATGACTGTATGATTGGCGATGCAACGCTCTTTCAGAGATCGGACAGTGTGGTTGCTGGTTGGGAGATCGTCCAACCTTTACTCGATTATTGGAAAAAGGACGATGCTTATTTAGCCACTTACACTGCAGGATCTGAAGGGCCGCAAGAGTCAGAGGAATTGCTATCTGGCAGTGGCCGATCTTGGCGACGTTTATAAAACTAGCTTATCCTAGAATTAAAGTGCAGGTCTAGCATCGCTGATGAGATGGCTGAGTAAATTACGATCTAGGTGCTAAGGTTTTTTTCATGGATAGTGTGCGAAGGTATTTCTGAAAAGAAACCCCAGCTCGAATGAGTGCTCCTAAAATTGACTCAACCAAGAATAGTTCATGTCATGGCAGTTCTTTGAAGGGCCCAGTATGGTCTGAATAGGGTGAATTTATAGGTAATTTTGGTATTTTAAGGAGTAATTAGGGGGATTCTGGAGCTCGATGATTTTTTTGAATGAAGTATATTTAACTAAAAGGCTGATGATTCAATAGGAATTTATATAATTATCTGATTGACATTTTCGAAGATAAATCAAAAAGGGACGTAGATTCGTTCAATAGGGATTCTTAAAGGTATAATTTATCCATGAAAAAAGAAATTTTTACCAAATCGGTCCTTGATAAAGGCTACACCGAACCTGAGTTAGTTGTGCAGCAACCAAATGGTTATTTAGACTTTCACTCGCATCAATATGAGTCAGCAATTATGGTGATAGAGGGGCAGGTGAATATTACTGCCATGGGGCAAAAAAGTACTTACTTATCTGGCGATGTATTTCATTTACAAGCAAATCAACCTCACTGTGAGAGTTATGGGTCGAAAGGGGTGAAATATCTCCAAGCCACCAAAGATCGGGTTGAGGATATTTCTTAAGAAAATTGCAGTAGTGTTTAATTGGATTAAGTCACAGCTTGGTTAACAAAATACAAAGACAAAATACATAGACTCGACCTGAATCTAGGAAAGTGTTTTTTTGATGGAAATTACTTCTGAAGAGCAATTAAGAGAGCACTGTGGTTTTGCTAAATTACGAGCCATACAAAAACAGCTAGATTATATAGATGAGCACATTCATCGCTTTATTACGCTGTCACCTTTTTTAGTATTGTCCACCAGTAGTAATCGGATGGAAATGGACTCTTCCCCAAGGGGTGGCGCACCTGGGTTTGTTAAAGTGCTTGATCCGAAAACGCTTCTTATGCCAGATGCCATGGGGAATAATCGCTTAGACTCCTACCGAAACATCATTGAAAATCAACAGGTCGGTATGTTATTTCTGATTCCAGGGGTGGATGAGACTGTGCGGGTAAATGGCAGCGCAATCATTAGCACAGATACTTCTTTTCTTGAGCAATTTGCAGATTTGCGCAAACCACCTAAAGTTGTCTTGGCTATTCAAGTTCGAGAGGTATTTTTACACTGTGCTAAGGCTCTCATGCGCTCTAAATTATGGGCTAATGACTTCAAAATTGACCGCAAGCACTTGCCAACGATGGGGGATATGCTCAAAGATCAAACAAACAATCAGGAAATTGCAGAATCGCAAGAAGCGATGTTAGCCAGATACCAGCAGGAACTATGAGTTGTTCGGGAGTTTTTTTACTTGAAAATCTCGCTTATTGATTATTTGCTAACTCTTCTCTAATCTTCATTTCATCTAGGATCAATTGCTTTCTTTTTTTCTCCATAGTTCGAGCGCCCATGAAGATAGCAAAAACGGTCAGGAGTACAAAAATTAAAAATATAAAGTAAATTAGTTGCATTGATTTTCTTTTTAGGAAGGCATTTCAGAGCCTATATCTTTACTTTATATAAAGCTAGCTAATTTGTCTAGGGAATCCACATAAATTTATTTGGTTTATTGATTTAAATCAACTGTTTAAATAATCTTATCATCAGAGGATTGTAAATTGAGTCCCTCAGAAGGGGATTTACCCAGATGTGATTCATGTAAAATACCTAGATGATTAATCGAATTTTTTTAGAAAATAAATTACCCGCGAGATTACTTCTAGGAATTAGTTTTTTAATCATCAGCATTTTAGGGACGCACTGGGCTGGCCTAACGCATGCTATCGAGCATACTGAATTTAACAAAGAACATTCGTATCAGGTCAGTTATCAAGAGGGCACTCATCCTGCAGTCGATCTAGTAGGGCACCTCAATTCTTTACTAACAGCAACTGAATCGGATTCTAATCCGCATACAAAGTCAATTTGTACGATTTTTAATGCCATTAGCTTAGCTAGCTTCGTTAGTTGTGCAGATCTTCCAAGTCGTTATGTTCAATTCTTACCCCAAATATATGTTCAAGTTTCGCATTTCTTTGAACTACAGGTAGTTCAGTCCCCATACCAGCCGCGGGCTCCCCCCTTCCATACTTTGTAAATTGATATTGCATTAGCTATTGGATTTTTTAATTCAAGGTTAATTTTTATTATTTTGTGGCCGATTATTTGGTCCTATTTACGGAGTCAATGATGCGTTATTTAAACGATTTAAAGATTAGTTTTGCCGTAATTTTGGCTGGTGTTTGTCAAATCACCTCAGCTCAAAATCAGGCTAGTGATAGCTCTATGGAGATAGTTGTAAGTGGTCAGAGCGAAATTGGTAAAAGCATATTAAGTCCTAGTCATATTTTAAGTGGTGATGAATTACAAGTGAAGACAAGAAGTAGTTTGGGTGATACTTTGGCAAATGAGTTGGGTGTTTCTAGTTCTGGGTTTAGTACCGGGTCTTCAAGACCCGTTATTCGCGGGTTAAGTGATCAACGCGTTCAGATTCTACAAAACGGGTTGTCAGTCAATGACTTATCTAGTTTATCCAACGACCACGGCGTCGCTAGTTCATTACAAAATGCTTCTCAGATTCAGATTCTTCGGGGTGCTGCTGCTTTAATGTATGGCTCAGGATCAAGCGGTGGTTTAGTCAATATAATTAACGACCGTATTCCGACAGCACTACCCGAAGAAGCTACTGGCGAGTTTAATACCAGTTATGAATCGAATAACCAGGGTAAAACTGGTTCAGCAATGCTAGAGACATCTAGTGGTCCTCTGGCTTTTCATATGGATACATCGGTACGTAATGCGAATGATTACAATATCCCGGGATATAGAAAAAGTGGCGACAAAAGTACTTACTCAGGTAAATTACCTGACACTTTTCATTATCAAAATAATTTGGGTTTGGGGGCCTCTTACATTAGCAAGTCGGGCTATACAGGAGTTTCGGTAGAGCGGCTTAATAGTCAGTACGGTGTTCCAAGTGAAAAGGGGAGTTCAATCGAAATGTCGCAAAATCGTTATGACTTGCAACATCAAACGCGTACACCTTTGAGCGGATTTTCTGAGTTAAATCTTGGGATTTCAAGAAGTGCCTATACGCACACCGAGTTTGAGAGCAGTGGTACAGCCGCATCTTTATGGAAGAACGATGGTTTAGAGTTCAGAGCGACCATGGAGCATTTACCTTTAAAGAGTTTTAAAGGGCTGTTTGGGATTCAATCCTCGCAAAATAAGTTAAGTGCTACAGCAGTTGAAACGAATCTATCGGCAATTGTTCCTAAAACATCAACCACCTCTAATTCTCTTTTTTGGGTTGAAGAGGGTGTGTTGGGACAATTTAGAAATAGTTTAGGCGTACGGTATAACCTTGTAGCTCAAAATCCAGATGCAGCGAGTCGTTTTTCTACAGACGGAAATATCGCAACAGCTCTTCCTAGCCTCAGCGCCAAAAACTTTAATTTACTATCATATGCTGCAGGTAGTTCGTGGGAGTTTATGCCAAATTATGGCTTAGATTTGTCATATACCCATTCGGAAAGAGCTCCTAATGCCCCTGAGTTATATGCCTATGGGGCGCATGAAGCGACAGCACAATTTATTATTGGCAACCCAAACTTACAAAAAGAAAAATCAAATAACCTTGAGTTGAATCTTCAGAAAAAAATGGGTTTAGTTCAGGGGCGAATGAATTTATATCTGAATCGATTTACGAATTTTATTTATGGATCTAGGACGGGTGAATCAAGTGGTGATGGCGATTCTGTCTATTTATCAAGTCAAAAAGATGCGGTCATTAAGGGTGCTGAAGCCGAGTTGACTCATAATTGGAAAAAGGTGGGAATTGGTTCTAGGATATTTGGTGACATATCACAAGGGACATTTACTTCGGGTGGAAATTTACCGCTACAACCGCCACCCCGAATCGGAATTGAGCTGGCGCACATCAAGAATCAATGGTTGATGAATACAACGCTAATTCATGCATATGAGCAAACCAAGTTAGCTAGTTTTGAAACAACGAAAAGTCCTTCATATAACTTATTAAACGCCAGTGTTTCTTATAATGAGAAAATAGATCAGATGAAGGTAACAGCTTACCTACGCTTGACGAATTTGCTGAATCAAGAAATTCGTTACTCTACAACTCCAGAAACAGTCAGGTTGTGGGCACCTCAAATGGGCAGAAGTATGATTGTTGGTCTTCGAGGGGCTTTTTAGTATCAAACTTTGTAATCCCCTGCAATGGGGATCATGTATATCGTTCGTCTTCCTAGATGACTTTGTGCATGATCAAGTTTGCTGATATGATCGGGTGTAATTTCTTGTTGGTTCAAAACAGTTCTCGGATATGAAAGCTAGAAATTAATCCTGCAGTCGTTTAAAATAAAGATGAAATCTTTTAAAAGGAGATATATGATGCGCAGTTTGATTCGATATACCTTATTTGTAATTGCAATTTTTCAACTTTCAGCTTGTAATACAATTGCAGGGATGGGGGATGATATTAAGAAATCAGCTGATTGGACCAAGGAGAAAATTACTCCTGTAGAAATTAAAAAATAAGTTCGGGATTCAAATCATCTGCAACAATTCAGTTGGCTTTACTTTTTTAAGTGCCAGCCTTGTCTGTATTGATAAGCGATAAATATTACACTCCAAATCACTATCGAGCCATAGGCCAAAATCCACGAGATTGAAGTGGTTGGATTTCCAGAGGCATCTAAAACGAGGCCAAAAATAGCTGGCCCGAGTAGTCCTCCACCAAACCCAAGAAGTGAATGAAGTCCCATCGCTGCGCCTTTAATATGCTCTTGGGTACTTATTACTAATCCAGCTGTTAGGGTGGCTGAATCTGCCGTAATGAAAACTGCGTGGGCTATAGCTAGAGGGACAATAAGCCACCAACCAAATTCGGATGACGCACCTAGGCAAAGACCTAAAGTAGCGCTAGTAATCATCGCAAAAGTGATCCACTTTTTACGACCAATTTTAAGTGCCATTTCATTCCCAAGAATAGAGGAGATTACACCGGATATATTTACAAGAGCTGCTAATGCGGTCGCACTGAGAAAAAAAACACTACCTGAGCTAGCGGCGCAGAAAGTAAAAAAAGCGACTAACCAGCTACGTGATGCAAATAGCTCCAAATTGTGAACTGTATAACCAAAAATGAACTGCGTTGAGTTTTTGTTTTTTAAAACTTCGCGCCATTTATTGACTGGAAATAAATCAGTCCATGAAATTGCCCATGGGCTATGGGAGGAATGTTTCTTTATTGGTTGAATAGAGAAAAAAACTATGCATACAGAAACAAAGGGCCCTAAAGCTATGAGAATGAAAACATTGCGCCAGCCAAAGGCGTCCAGAAGTAGACCGGATATTAAATAAGATAGCCCTGTACCTAAGCCAAAAAAAGCCGTATAAAAGGAGATATGTCGCGTTACCTCGCCACTATGAATTCGGTCTGAAAGTATTTTAAGCCCCGGCATGTAAGTGCCAGCAAGGCCAGCGCCTTGGATAGCCATAAAAAAACTAGCAGAAAAAAAGCCTTGGGCAATAAATCCCATTCCCAGGAGGCCGATAATTGCTAGAAATCCCCCTAAAATAAAAATCTGACGAGCATCAATACGATCAGTAAGTACAGTTGCAAATGGTACAAAAAGCATATAACCGAGAAAAAAAGCACTAGCAATGAGACCTGACTCGACGTGTAGTAATTGCCATTCTTGTTGGAGAATAGTCAGAAAGACGGCATAACAAGCGAAGCCAAGAAGGGCGCCGATTTGTGCGATCAGCATGAGAATAGTTACGATGTTAGATGGGGGCATTCGCTGATAGTGCATAAAAATAGACTGACGAATAATCCGTCGAAAAGTATATAAAGGTATATGCGTAAGCTGGTCGATTGCAATTTATAGTTTGTTAAATACGATCTTACCTCCGACAACCGTTAGTAAGGGACGAATCAGGTGCAGATCATCCTCATGGACAGTGAGGTAGTCTTGATTTAATACAATAAAATCTGCTAGCATGCCAGGCTTAATAGAGCCCTTGCGATTTTCTTCCCAGGTAAACCATGCACTACCTTTGGTATAAAGGTGAAGTGCTTGCTCTCTTGTGAGTCTTTCGGTCGGCCTGACAAGATCCCCGCGCCAATTTTTTCCTGTAACTAGCCACGCTAAAGAAATAAATGGTCGATATGATGAAGAGGTTGTACCGTCTGTGCCGCCAGCAAAAGGAATACCACTTTGGAAAACTGTTTTTACCGGGGCAGTTTCAAGATCTCTATTTCCCCAATTCATTCGCATTTGATCACTACCTAGGGTTTGTCTATTTTGCATTTGTACTCCCATACCAAGTTTTTTCATTCGAGTAATGATTTCAGGTGTAATTTGTTCAGCATGTAAAAAGGTTAAGCGTAATTTCTCTAAACGATACAGCTCATTTGCACCCTCAATGGAATCTAGCATGGCATTCATGGTGGTTTCAAGAGTAGCGTGAAATTGAAAATTCACTTGGTTTTTAGCCCCCGCCGCAACTATTTTTTGTAACTCTTTTTTTGCTTCTAAGGAAATTGGGAATTGCTTTGGAATATATCCATCTCCCATGGAACTAAGAACACCCTCACCGAGGCCATTTAAAAGAAGCATATCATCGCCAAAACTTGGGGCTGGAAAGTCAAGCCATTTTTTTGCTTGCTCATAATTCATCGTTGGGAAATGCGCCCCTACACGAACCGTCATTTGACGTCGCCGCCAAAGCTCAAAAAGAACTTGGTAGTCTGACTCATCCACTCCGATCCCAAAAGTTTCGCCAACACTAGTAAGGCCTGCTGCATTAAAGTCTTGCATGACAAGACGAAGACCTTCAACTTTGTCATTGAACGATTGTTTAGGAAAGCTTTTCTCGGCTAAAGTTTGCCCTGCAAAGCCTCTGATTAAGCCATTAAAATTGCCTTCTGAATCCTTACCAATGCTGACACCAGCAGGAAGAATTGTGTTTTGATTAATGCCACTTAACCGGATCGCAGCAGTATTCATTTGGCCGACTTCCCTGAGTGCTTGAATATAGACAGGGTGATTAGGTGCAATCGTATCGAGCTCTTTTAAAGTTGGCATGCGTCGATCTTTAATTTGACTATAGTGCCAACCACCCAGAGTAAGAATCCACGTTCCCGCAGCAGTCCTTTGAGCCCGGTTTGAGATAATTTCTAAGATCTCAGCTATAGAGTGAGCCTCATCGAGTCGTGCTTCGTATTTCCACCAAAAACCTGCTCGAACCATATGAATATGACCATCATTCAATCCTGGAAGAATTGTTCGCTCTTGTGCATCAATAATCTGGGTTTGAGAATTTCCTAAGGCAAGGATTTGCGCATTATTTCCCACTGCCAAAAATTTTCCATCATGCATGGCAATCGCTTGGGCAAATGGCCGATCTGAATCAAGAGTTACAACTTTAGCGTTGATAACAATTAAATGCGGAACCACATGGGATTTATTGATTTGTGAACAGCTTACGCTCAAAAAAATAATAGAGCTTAAAAATAAATAGATAATTTTTATTTTGCCACTTTGCATATGAAATTCCTTTAGGTAACTTCTAAAACTTCAATCAAATATTGATCAATTGATAATCAGATATTATAAAAATGATATTTTGCCATCTGCATCACCGAAGAGTTCTCCAGACTGGTGACCATCTACAGAGCCATTTTGAAGCCACTGTGCGGTAGCGCGGTAAAGTAGATGTCGATTTTTTTCAAATTGCATAAAGTGCGATGAGTGCGCCACCTTAATAAACATTTTATGTGGGCAGTTCAGCGCATGCCAAGCTTCAATTCGTTTATCGTAATCATCAAACTCCCCAAGAAGCATTAAAGTTGGCGCTTTGATTTGCGCTAAATTACTTTTCCAACCAAAGTTCATTCGATTCGGTGCGCGCACAATACCTTGCCCATTTCTTTCCCACTGAGCACCTACTGGATCAATTGACATTGCCTCTTGCCAAAATGCTTCGCAGACTTGGGGGTCATCTAATTGATCAGGAGTTTTGACATGATCACGCCATCGATTATTGAGTAGAAAATCTTTTGTTTGTAATAAAGTCGGCGCGCCTTTTTCAGGGATTATTGTGGGAGGCTTTTCGGATGCAAAAAATGGCGCTATACCAAACATGACTATTTTGTCGACTTTGGAGGGATTTTGAACAGCGTATCCTCCTGAGCGGGGTGTACCAGTTGACCAGCCGACGAGAGAGACTTGCGCTACTTGTCTTAATTCGCAAATAAAATCTACGATAGTCGCGATTTCATCCCATTCAGTTTGGCTGGAAACTAATTTATAGGGGTAGTGGGGTGGTGTTTTTTCTTTAAGGATATGAGGGATGAGTTCTGCCTGAAAGGAGTCGTCAACATTTGCTGGGTCGTCCATATAAGGTCTTGGAGATAAGGCGTAACCTGTATGGGACATGGCAAAGACATCATATCCAGCAAGCGCTAAGTGCCTCATAAAGCTATAGTCTTTATATTGCAGATCATATGCCACGGTTGCTGGTGCAAAGCCACCATGGATCATTAAGACCACTTTTTTATTTCGATCTTCAAGAGTTGCTGGACTGACACGTTCACGTAAGAATAGGCCAACAGTCTGGCCCTCATTCGCTGGTACTGTGGAAGTATGTGGTACAAATCGATCAATAGTTTTTGCTTGATTATTACTAATTATCATTTTGATTGTCTTTATTTTAAATTTGTTATAAAAACATGGTATCACTACTAGAAATGAGATGAAATGTTTATCAAAGGAGACTACTGGATGGACTACGCAGATACATTAAGAACGCGCAGACAGTTTTTACTAGCAGGTCTTGGTTTAAGCCTATCTGCTATTGCTAATTGTGAAGAGCCCTATCCCAATAGACCAATTAAAATAATCGTACCAGTTCCAGCAGGCGGCGGCGCTGACAACGTTGCTAGGAGTTTTGCCCTACATATGAGCAAGGTCCTTAATCAGCAAATAGTGATTGAAAATCGTGCTGGCGCCGCAGGTATTATTGCCATGGATACTCTTGCTAAATCTGCGCCTGATGGTTATACATTAATTCAAACAAATGTCTCGACAATTTCGATTAATCCATCAATATATAATAAATTGCCATATGATAGTTTGCGCGATTTTGTACCTATTTCTCTGACATCCCTTGGTCCGATGCTATTAGTCATAAATCCCAAAATACCTGCTAGATCGATTAAAGAATTAATTCATTATGCAAAGAATAAACCTGGCGGATTATCCTATGGGTCTTTAGGTAATGGGAGTATTCAGCATCTAGCTGGATATATGCTAGGAAAAGAAGCTGGTATACAGACCCTACATACTCCATATAAAGGTGCAGCACCGGTTGCTGTGGATTTGTTGTCTGGTGTGATTGATATGGCTTTTAGTGGAACTGGGACTGTTGCAGGACATTTAAAGGCTGGTCGACTAATTGCACTTGGTCAAACAACCGTTACAAGGTCAAGTTTTTTTCCTTCTATACCAACCTTTACTGAGGAGGGTTTTAAGAAGATGGAGTTTGTTCTTTGGAATGGACTATTAGCTCCAACAGGGACTCCTAGTTATATTATTCAACACTTAAGTAACGTCACACGCGAAGTATCTAAATCAACTGAGTTAATGAATCTTTTTGCGGCGAGTACAACCAATATTGCTTCCAATACTCCAGAAGATTTTTTGCAATTAATTAAGAAGGAGCAGCAAATATATTCTGCGATTGTCAAAGAATCTGGAATTAAATCTGAGATGATATAGAAAGAGAGTTTTAAAAATGGCCATATCAACTATGAAGAAAACCTCAGACCTCTGTGATGCCTGTGCAGAGATTATGGTCTGTAAGACCCCACTTCGAAGTTTTGGTCAGATTCGATCCTTTTCTGGAGAGGTAAGAACAGTTCAATGTGATGGTGACATCACAAAAATGAGGGAGGCAGTGAATTTGCCTGGTCGAGGAATGGTCCTCGTGGTCGATAATGCTGGGATTTTAGAGCATGCCGTTTTTGGTGATGTGATGGCTGGCTTGGCAATTCAAAACGAGTGGGCCGGATTGATTATTTATGGCGCGATTCGAGATGTGGCAATTATCGATGCAATGCCAATTGGAGTTAAAGCACTAGGAGCAATTCCTTGCAGGGGTTCGCGTTTAGGAATTGGTAAAGCCAATGTGCCGGTCTCATTTGGTGGCGTAAGCTTTTCTCCTGGATGCTTTGTAGTGGCTGATGAGGACGGCGTTATTTTGCTACCAGCAGGTATGACTCCAGAAAGTATTTCAACAGAAGAAGCAATACGCGAGACATATCATTTTGCCGCCCAGAAATAAACACTTTCTATTCAAGGCCCAAGCTTAACAGCACTGTAACCAATTTGACACACAATTACCTTAGGATAAGTAGTTAACCTTTTTATTGGAGCAATGCATCATGAACGAATTTGATCAAGTCATCGTTAATTCTAGGCATAACGAGGACCATATACTCTCGATTAGTCCCTCGCGAAGAACCTTTCTATCGACGTCGGTTGGATTATTAGGCTTATTTTCTGTGCCAAGCGAATTACTTGCGCAATCAAAAAAGGCGGTAGCTTGGGGTGGTTTGACCAAGGCATTTACGTTTGAATCAGTGCCAATGTCCCAGTCGCGGGATAATATTTCCTTGCCAATGGGATATCGCTGGTCAGTAGTAGCAGCCTGGGGGGATCCCATCAATGGCAAATTCCCGCACATTTCGTATGATGTGAATGAATCAGCGCAAAAGCAAGCAATGCAATTTGGTATGCATCATGATGGCTGTGCTTTTTTCGAAGACGCCAACTCTAAAACGAAGGGCTTGTGGGTAGTAAATCACGAGTACACCGATGATGGCTTACTTCATCCTGAGGGGATGCGGGTTTGGGGTAAAGAGCAAGTTACCAAGAGTCAAGCCGCCCATGGGGTGACGGTTGCGCACATTCAAAAGAGTTCTACTGGTATGTGGGAGGTGGTTGATGGACCCTATGCCAGAAGAGTTACAGGTTATAGCCCATGTCGTGTAAGTGGTCCAGCCGCTGGCCACGCGCTCATGAAAACTGCCGCAGACCCACAAGGACAATTGATTTTAGGTACTTTAAATAACTGTGCAAATGGAGTAACTCCATGGGGGACTTACTTAACCTGTGAAGAAAATATTAACGGCTATTTTGTTAAAACAGGTGAGCCTACTAAAGAAGAAGCTCGACTTGGTATTAATAACAAAGGCTTTGGATATCGTTGGCAAGAATTTGACGAGCGGTTTAATGTGGATAAGACGCCTAACGAGCCAAATCGTTTTGGCTGGGTAGTTGAAATCGACCCGCGAAATCCCCATACTGCGCCGACTAAGCGAACTGCGCTGGGTCGCTTTAAGCACGAAGGGGCTGAAGTGACTATTGCGAAGGATGGTCGAGTAGTGGTGTATATGGGTGATGATCAAGCAGGAGAATACGTTTACCGCTATGTTAGTAAAAAGAAGTACCTGCCGGGTAATGCCGAACATAATGCACAATTATTAGATGAAGGTACTTTGTTTGTTGCTCAGTTTGGTAAAGAAGGTAGTGGAACTTGGGTTGCGCTAGTGCACGGCCAAGATGGTTTAACTAAAGAAAATGGTTTTGAAGATCAAGCATATATCCTTATTAATGCGCGCTTAGCGGCTGATTTTGTGAAGGCTACGCCGATGGATCGAGCAGAGTGGGTTACTGTTCATCCTAAAACAAAAGAAGTGTATGTAGCTTTAACTAATAATGCACTACGTGGAGATCGTTTTCCGGTAGATGATGCCAATCCAAGAGCTAAAAATTCTTTCGGGCATATCGTGAGGTGGCGTCCACAAGATTTTGACGCCGCTAGTAAAAATTTCTATTGGGAGATATTTACTTTAGCTGGGGATCCTAAAAGCACTCAAGAAAACTTACAAGGTAATATTCGTGGAGATGTCTTTGGCTCTCCAGATGGTTTGTGGTTTGATAAGCGAGGAATTTTATGGACCCAAACCGATATATCCACAAGCGCATTAGGAAAAGGTCCATACGCTGGCATTACTAATAATATGATGTTTGCCGCAGACCCTGTGACAAAAGAGTTTCGTCGCTTTTTAATTGGGCCAAATGGTTGTGAGATTACTGGTGTTGATATGACATCTGATTACAAGACGATGTTTATTAATATTCAGCATCCAGGTGAGACTGCTAGTGAGCGAAGTGATCCAAAGAGTCCAAAGGCGGTAAGCACTTGGCCTGATCAGGAAAAGTTTTCACGTCCTAGATCAGCGACGATTGCGATTTGGCGAGAGGATGGTAAACCGGTTGGAGCTTAGTTTTGAAGTCAAATGAAAACTAGGTTATTAAATGACGGGTAAGAAGATTTTGAGTAGTGAATAAACGGCTATTCCCCCAAAAATAGTAACTAGGACACTTTTTGTAATTATGCAAGTCAGTACCGCACTTATCGTCGCGATAAGTTGCGGCCACTGCCACTGGAATGTATAGAGGGTAGTTGTTGGATCGCGGATATAAAATACCTCAGGAATAACTATTGCAATTAATGCCGCTATAGGGGCATATTTTAGATATTCTTGAACACTTGCAGGTAACTGAAAGCGCGCCCCAAGTAGTAAAAAAAAGCTTCTAGTACACAAAGTAACGATACCTAGCCCAATAAATGCAAGCCACATATGAAATTCATTCATTGAGAGCCTTTTTTGAGTGCTTTGTCTGATACCATCGCAGTGCTTATGCCGGCAATGACAGAGCAAATAATTGCTAAGCGATAGGGTAAATTAATTGTTAGGATACATGTCGCTATAGCGGCAAGTGCTGAAAGAATAGCGGTTGGAGATTTGATAGATGGGATGATCAGAGTCACAAGTGCTAAAGTTCCGGCAAATTCAAGGCCCCAAGAATTAGGAATTTGGCTACCAAATATCACGGCGACAACTAATCCACTTTGCCAAACAACCCAATTTGTTAGCGAGGCCCCTAGAAAAAAATTCAACACATCTTGTTTATTATGTAGAGGAGATGGCTGGGGGTATTTTGTAATAAAGCGCACATAGCTCATATCGCCATTAAAGTACCCTAAGGTCATGCGTTGGTGTATCGGTAGATGTTTAAAATGTGGTTGTAAGGAGGCGCTAAATAATAAAAAACGAATATTGATAATCAGCGCTGTAATCCAAATCGTCCAAAAAGGATACTCCGCAAAAATAAGTGGTAGAACTGCAATTTGAGAGGACCCTGCATAAATCATCGTCGTCATGCCGACTGTCTCCCATGGCCCTAGTCCCATTTTGAGAATAGCCAGATTAGTGACAACGGACCATGCAAATAATCCAACACTGAGCTCTAGCATGGATTGTATGCCTGCTAAAAACTCAGGAGGGAAATTGTATTGAGTGAGTCGAAAATTTTTCTGCACGATAAGAATCTATAAAACTCTAATATACACACTAATTGTTGACAGCTAGATATTCAGAAGTACAAGAGTTAATTCAATAATTTTAAAAAATATTCTTGATATCGTTTGCCGGGTAATCATTACAAATTACTAGATTACTGCCCTAGAATGACATACCTGTCGTATTGTAAATGACTAAAAGGTCGGAATAAATAATAGTCACTATGTAGAGAATTACGTACAATGGTGCAGAATATTATTTACCTAAAATAAGGAAGATTTATGAGACTCATGCCTTGCGCTAATTTTTTTCGCACTCTGCAGTTAATCAGTTTTTATATCCTACTGATCATGCCGCTCTGGTCATTTGCCCAGGGTTATCCGCAGAAGTCAGTGAAGGTTGTGGTGACTAATCCTGCTGGAGGAAGCTCAGATATTATGGCGCGGATTCTGGCGCAAAAACTTGGGGATTTGTGGAAGCAAACTGTCGTAGTCGAAAACCGTGCAGGTGCTGCTGGTTCGATTGGGATGGTTTATGCAGCAAGTCAGCCAGCAGATGGCTATACTTTTTTATTTGGAGCACAGGGTTCAACCATTGTTTCTCCATTACTCTCAAAGGTCCCATATGATATGGCTAGGGACTTTACACCAGTTGCCTTAATTGCTACTGGACCGAGTATTTTGATGGTTAATGCAGCAGCCCCGTATCGCACTGTTGCAGATTTAATTGCGGCAGCTAAAAATCAATCAGGTGGGATTAATTTTGGTTCGGGCGGAGTTGGAACTGCGGCGCATTTAGGTGCCGAGATGTTTAATAGTTTTGCTGGGATACAGACTGTGCACGTGCCTTATAAGGGCGGAATTGCTGCGATTAATGACTTGGCTGCAGGACAGATTCAGTTTCAGTTTACGGACGCTGCACCCGTGATGTCATTCATCAAGTCGGGAAAGTTACGTGCTCTAGCAGTTACTACCCCGAAGAGATTTCCATTATTGCCAGATGTCCCGACATTTGTCGAGAGTGGTTTAACGAATTTTGTAGCGGTAAACTCTTGGGGTGTATTTTTACCAGGTGGCGCCTCTAAAGAGGTTGTGCAAGATTTAGCGACGAGCATTCGTAAGGTGATGTTAGATCCAGAGATCATTCGACGTTTTTCAGAGATGGGATTTGAAGCCCAGAATTCAACCGTGGAGGAATATCGCTCCTTTTTGGCTGCTGAAAATAGTCGATATAGTAAATTGA
>Ga0114979_10000316_pt1 | contig 31765 bp, 22 predicted proteins | sample S_140625_EF_Meta_FD_87315 | JGI IMG/M metagenome (GOLD analysis project Ga0114979, IMG submission 87315) | Freshwater microbial communities from Lake Simoncouche, Canada to study carbon cycling - S_140625_EF_MetaG | ecosystem: Environmental > Aquatic > Freshwater > Lake | place: Lake...
GACGCTTCATTCACCGTAAATCAAGTAACAATCGCCACGGCTGACTGGGCCGGAGGAACGTATGTTGAGTTCCCTGCTGACTTCATCAACGCTGACATCTACGAAGAAGGAATGGCTATTGCCTACATCCAAGATGAATTCGGTTACTGGAACGGTATTCCATCACAGTGGCACGTTATCACCGGTTTTGGTTATGTGTTCGCTGATACCGATGGTGACGGCACTGCTGAAACAGGTATCGTTGGTTTCGACGCTGTTAATGGCGCTCCTACCGCTGACGTTATCGCTCGTGTAGTTACTATGACTTCACGCGATTACCAAGTACTCAGCAGCAACGGTTCTTTGAACAACTACAACGCTGTAATGAGCTACCTTCAAGAGAAGAAGTAATTCTTTCGCGATATTGAAAAAAGGGTCCCCAAAAGGACCCTTTTTTTATCCCGCCCAATTTTCTCTATCCAAACTGCGGTACTGAATGGCCTCGGCCAAATGTTCACTGCCGATGTGCTCACTACCGGCCAAGTCAGCAATGGTGCGTGCAACTTTCAAAATACGATCATACGCACGCGCACTGAGTTTTAGTTTCTCCATCGCTGTTGAAAGCATACGTGTGCCAGCCTCTCCAAGCCCACAATGCTCGCGCAACAACCTTGAATCCATCTGAGCGTTACAACTCATTCCCGACACATTTCGATAACGCACCTGCTGCCGCTCACGCGCGCTAATCACGCGCTCACGCACTACAGCACTGCTCTCTCCCATGCGATGACCACTGAGTTCATTAAAACTCACCGGCGTGACTTCGATGTGTATATCAATGCGATCAAGTAAGGGACCACTCACTTTGTTGAGATACTTCTGCACCACACCTGTGCCACACACACAATCCTTTTCGGGGTGATTGTAGAAGCCGCACGGACAAGGATTCATGCTAGCCACAAGCATAAAACTCGCGGGATAATCAATGGAAAACTTACTCCGTGAAATCGTGATGCTACGGTCTTCCAAAGGTTGACGCATCACCTCGAGCACCGTGCGCTTAAACTCCGGCAGCTCATCCAAAAACAACACGCCGTTGTGCGCCAAGGAAATTTCACCCGGCTGCGGAAAACTTCCTCCACCCACTAAAGCCACATCGCTAATCGTATGATGTGGCGCACGAAACGGACGCGCATGAATCAACGCATCATCCTTTCGCAAGCGGCCGGCCACACTATGAATCTTCGTTGTTTCCAACGCTTCCTCCATCGTAAGCGGTGGTAACACCGTAGACAGCCGCTTGGCCAACATAGTTTTACCCGCGCCGGGTGGACCAATGAGAATAACATTGTGCCCGCCTGCAGCCGCAATCTCAAAGGCGCGTTTAATATTCTCCTGACCCTTGACATCGGTGAAATCAACCGTATGATGAAGCCCGGATAAAGCGAATGCTTCGTGTGCACTAACCACTACACGCTCCGGCGTAGAAAGTCCTTTGAAAAAATCAATCACGTCGTTAATGTGCTCAACACCGTAGACCTCAAAACCCTCAACGATACCCGCTTCTCGAGCGTTGTGTTTAGGAACGATCATCCCCTTGAAGCCCTCCTTCTGCGCTTGAATCGCTATGGGTAATACACCACGAATCGGTCGCAAACTGCCATCCAGTGAGAGCTCGCCCATAATGATGTAATGTTCGAGTAAATCTGACTCGAACGCACCTGTGGCTGATAACAGTGCAATCGCTAACGGTAAATCATAGGCCGTTCCTTCCTTACGCAAATCCGCCGGTGCCATGTTGATGGTGATGTTGCGAATCGGCAAATCATAGCCGCTGTTGCTCAACGCAGCACGTATTCTTTGTTGCGCCTCCTTAATCGCAGAATCAGGCAAGCCGACAATGGCCAGATGTGCTCCGCGATCCACATGCACTTCAATGGTAATGGTAGCGGCATTCACGCCGAACACGGCGCTGCCAAACGTTTTGATCAGCATCAAACGATAGTTTAAAAGTTAGACTTGGAAAATAAACGACCTACGAAGTGTGTCGCTCAATATGATCAATCAGGGCGTGAATCACCTTGATGTGGACTTCCTGAATACGATCCGCATAACCCATCCAAGGAACACGAACTTCAACATCACACAAAGGAGCAAGCGCACCGCCGTCCTTTCCCGTTAAACCAACCACCCGGATGCCAAGTGCTTTCGCTGCTTTTGCCGCCTCCAAAACGTTCGCTGAATTACCGCTTGTGCTGATGGCCAGCAGCACATCACCCTTGCGACCAACACCTTGCACAAAGCGCGAAAAGACCTGATCGAATCCGTAGTCATTTCCAACACAGGTGAGGTGGGATGGATCACTGATGCTAATGGCCGCAATCGGCGCGCGATTATCGCGATAACGTCCTGTCAGTTCTTCGGCAAAATGCATTGCATCACACATGCTTCCTCCGTTGCCACAAGAGATAATCTTGTTACCGGCGTTTACCGCCTCGCTCATGACACTTCCCGCACGCTCTACACCTGCAACAAAAACATCATCACTCAGCAATTGCTCTAGCAACTGCAAGGCTTGTTGGAAATGGGTGTGGGTGTGATTCATGATGCAAACTTAATTCGCCCTGCACTCAAAGTCTTATTCCCCACAGGAATATCTTATTGGAATTATATTCGAACAAATTTCCACGCATGAAAATCCTGTTCGGTATCACTCTTGCCCTCCTTGTGATTACGCAAGGTTGGTCGCAATGTGAGTCGTGCACGCCCGACTCATCCTGCATCAGCACCGATGGGTTTCCCATGATGTGCCCGGTGATTCCTCCGGATGCAACTGTTGGTGAATACTACACTCAGCAAATCACCTTCTATTTGCCGGCCAATGTCAATGATCCGGGATCAGGAATCGCCGCAGCCCTTGTTGAAGTTGATGTAGCCTCAATCACCGGACTGCCTTACGGAATGGAAATCACCTTCAACAACGATGACGACACCTTCCTGCCTTCCGCAGGCGAAAATTTTGGTTGCGCCACACTCTGCGGAACACCCGTTATTCCCGGAACATTCACCATATCCATCAACGCCAACGTGCTACTGGAAGTACTCGGTTTCGAAACAAGCCAACCCCAGTCCTTTTCGACGAGCATCAGCGTTATTGCGGGTGCCGGCAACGCCAACTCCTTTGCGTTCGATAACACTGCGGGATGCGGTGAAGTAAGCGTAAACTACAACGCCTTGGTGCAAGCGCCTGCACCCGATTCAACCGGATATTTTTGGGATTTCGGCAATGGGCAATCATCCGAAGGAGCTACTCCACAAACCGTCCTCTACACTCAGCCGGGAGATTATACCGCGGCCCTTACAACAACTATCTATACCCTCAACCTGCAAACCGTACAGCTCAATGGCGTGAATGGAAACTGGTCAGGCGATTTCGATGATCTGATTAGTGATGTGGATCCCTATTTTGTTTTATCTGATGCAACTGGCGTCGTCTACACATCTTCGACCGTCGATAACAATCCCACCGCATCCTGGCAACTTGATGGCTTGAGCGTCAGTAACCCTCCCTACACTATCCAATTCTTTGATGAGGACGACATTTCTCAAGACGACGACCTGGGCTCGGTAACCATCAACACAAGCGCCGGAACACCCGCATTTGATGCCGGGAACGGAACATCAGGAGCGCTGTGGGTGGTTTGGAACCCAACATCAGAACTTGCGGATGCAATAACCATAACGGTTTTTCCACTTCCGGATACGCTATTGGTCATCGACAACAACAGTGCTACCATCGCAGAAACCAATGTGCAGACGGTCTTCTGGTTGCAAAACGACATGCCCGCCAATCTTTCCGGAAATCCGGTGACGCTTTCGGAAAGCGGTGTTTACGCTGCTCAGATCACCAATGAATTCGGGTGTGCGTCAACAACAAACAGCGTGGTCTATTGCGCGCCGCTGAGTATTACCCACGACGCGCTCGCCGGCGAACTCTTTGTTGATGACATCTACGATTCCTATCAGTGGTTCTTGGATGGCTTACCCATCGATGGTGCAACCAATTCATACCTCATGACCAACGAGCCGGGTAACTATGCCGTTGACGTTACTACGGATTACGGTTGTGACATCTCCAGTTCGGTACTCACTATTGTGAACGCAATGGGTGAACATGATCGAGAAGGATTACGCTTGTTCCCAAATCCCGCGACAGACATTACATGGCTGAACGGGCTTTCCAGCGAAACAGTAACGTTGAGTGACGCGACCGGACGCATCGTAAGCGTCTATCCAAAACCTACTTCACGTTTGATGTTAAACCTCTCCTTGCTTGAGTCCGGTGTTTATTTCTTTCGCCAGGGAAATCAGAGCATTCGCTTCGTAAAATCATGAGAAAAGCCTGTATCACACGCGATGATTCTACCTATCGCGATAAACAAGAATCACTCGATCATATCGACCTGCTTGAGCGCACCGAAGCGCCCGTACACGGTATTGAAATCGTTAAACTCACCAAGCTCAAGGCTGAATCGCACCTCAATAAAACGGTTTGGTACACTTCCCAGGAAAACGTTTATGACCTGGCCAGAAAGTTTGTTCGCGAACAAATGATTGGTGTTTGGAACTACGCTGAATTCAAATAAGCGGCTTGACCATTCGTTAATTTTCTCCAACCACCTCCTGTTGCACCATAATTGCCGCGGTGTGCGTTATTTTTGAGGCCACGCCTATGGCGTAAGTAACCTATGAATAACATCAACGGAGAATACAACAGCCTGATTACGCGCCTGGATGTTTTCATCCGCAAGTACTACAAGAATCAAATGATTCGCGGAGCCATGTATTGCCTCGCGATTATTCTGTTTACCTACTTACTCATCACGCTGGCCGAATACTTCGGTCGATTCAACGTCACTGTTCGCACGCTGCTATTCTGGTCCTTCATCATCGGTGTATCGGCCGTAATTGCCAAGTTCATCGTGGTGCCCTTACTCAAGCTGTTTCGCATGGGAAGGGTTATTTCACACGAACAAGCTGCTCACATCATTGGTCTTCACTTTCCACATGTTCAAGACAAATTGCTGAACATGCTTCAACTGAAAAACATGTCCTCCTCATCGGACAACTCACTGATTGAAGCCAGTATCGCGCAAAAAATCAGTGAACTTCGTCCGGTGCCCTTTAGCAGTGCTGTTGATTTTCGCGAAAACCGAAAATACCTGCGTTGGGTGCTGCCGCCGGTTGGTGTGATTGTCGTGTTGCTTTTTGCTGCTCCCAGCATTCTGACTAAGCCTACTGAGCGCCTGATTAAACATGGTCAAATCATTGCCGAAGAGGCCCCTTTCAATATTCGAGTTACCAACGAAAACCTGACCACTCCGGAAAACGAAGACTACACTGTCAACATTGAACTCAGCGGAAACGAGATTCCGGAAAAGGTCTATGTTGTTCTCGGAGGACAACAGTTTCAATTGGAAAAAGACAACACCATTCTTTTTCATTACACCTTTAAAAACGTCGGTGAAGATTTAAGTTTTGCTTTTAACGCAAACGGATTTTACTCCGATCAGTATGAGTTGAAGGTGATTCCGACCCCCCGCCTACTCGACTTCTCGATTGAACTCAACTACCCCGCATACCTAAACCGTGTAGCTGAAACGATCGAAAACACCGGCGACTTGGTTGTTCCACAAGGAACACGAATACAATGGAGTTTCAATACCGAGAATAATGACCGCTTACTGGTTAGCCTCGGCGACAGCACCTACACACTGCCATCATCGAATGATCGCGCATCCTTCAAACAAACCGCGGTGAACTCGGTTGGATACTCGGTTCAAACATCCAATCAATTTATTCCATTGGGCGATAGTCTAAACTACCGCATTCAAGTTGTTCCGGATTTACACCCGATGATTTCGATGCAGGAAGAAAAAGACAGCGCTTCGTTTAAGTGGGTTTACTTCACCGGAGAGGTTAAGGATGATTACGGTTTCAAGCGATTGACGTTCAATTATCGTTTGGCCAAGCGCAATGGCGAAGCTGTTCAAGAACAATTGCAAACCATTGAGCTGCCTCTCAACACGGAGACCACTGATGACGTCTTCTTTCACAGCTGGGACCTAGGTGGGTTGGGCATTCAGCCGGGTGATGTGTTCTCCTACTTCTTTGAGGTGTGGGACAATGATGGTTTCAATGGGTCGAAATCAGCGACTACCGGTGAACGCGAATATCAGGTGCCGACAGAAGCTGAACTGGAAGAAAACATTGAGCAGAAAAACGAGGACATCAAAGACAAACTCGAGGAGAGCATCAAAGACGCGAAAGAACTCGAGAAACAACTCGAGGAATTGCAACGCCAATTGCTCGACAAAAAGGAGATGAACTGGCAAGACAAAAAGAAGTTGGAAGAGTTGATGAAGCGTCAGCAAGAATTGCAGAAGCAAGTTGAAGAAATTCAAAAAGAAAACCAGGAGAAGAATAAGCAAGAAAACGAGTTCAATCAGCCTAACGAGAAACTTCAAGAAAAGCAAAAGCAGCTGGAAGAGCTGATGGAACAGGTCATGACGCCTGAGCTTCAAAAGCTGATGGACGAAATGCAGCGCATGATGGAAGAACTCAACAAGGAGGAAATCCAACAAGAGCTGGATAAAATGGATTTGAACAATGAGGACCTGGAAAAAGAATTGGATCGCGCATTGGAACAATTCAAACAACTTGAGTTCGAACAGAAGATGGAAAAAACCATCGAGAAGCTAGAGAAGCTGGCCGAGGAGCAAGAAAAACTGGGGAATGAAAGCGAACAGAAAGACGCGAATAGCGACGAGCTTAAATCCAAGCAAGATTCACTCAACAAAGCGTTTGATGAATTGAAAAAGGAAATGGACGAGCTCGAGAAAATGAATGAAGAGCTGGAGAATCCGAACGGTATGCCGGATACCGATAGTCAAGAGCAAGAAATCGAGCAAGAACAGAAGAAGAGTAGCGAAGAATTGAGCAAGAGCAAGAAAAGCAGCGCCTCCAAATCACAGAAGAGTGCTGCGAAAAAAATGAAGGACATGGCCTCACAAATGGACATGGCCATGAATGCTCAGGAACAAGAACAGCAGGAAGAAAACATGGAATCGTTGCGCGCCCTACTGGAAAACATCATTACGCTCAGTTTTGATCAAGAGGCACTGATGAACAATTTCGCCGCCATCGACACCAAGGATCCGAATTACAACAAACTCGGCCAAACACAGCGGAAATTGAAGGATGATGCCAAGATGGTGGAAGATTCTCTTTTCGCTTTGAGCAAGCGCGTGCCTCAAGTAAGTGCCGCGGTAAACCGTGAAATCAATTTAGTGAATGAAAACATGGAGAAGGCTTTGGAATACATTCCAGAACGCCAAACTCCGCAGGTCGCAGCATCTCAACAGTACGTCATGACGAGCTTCAACAACCTCGCGCTCATGTTAGACGAGGCGCTCAAACAAATGCAGCAGCAATCCGCGAACAGCAAACCCGGCAGCGGTAGTTGCAACAAACCGGGCGGAAGCGGCAGCAAACCCAAGCCAAGCGCGGGTCAACTCAAGAAAATGCAAGAAGGCCTTTCCAAGCAATTGGAAGAAATGAAAAAGCAAGGCAAAAACCAGGGCAAAAACAACTCGGGCGGACAACAAATGAGTAAGCAATTGGCTGAGATGGCGGCGAAGCAAGCGGCCATTCGCAAAGCCGTGGAAGAAAAGGCTGCCGAACTCAACCAAGACGGCAGCGGAAATGGCAACGAGATGAAGCAGATTGCCAAAGAAATGGAGCAGTTGCAGAAAGATATCGTCAACAATCGAGTCAGTGAAGAAACCATACGTCGTCAACGCGATATTGAAATTCGTTTGCTGAAGGCCGAGGAAGCAGAGCGTATTCGTGATCGTGACAATGAGCGTAAGAGCAATGAAGCCCGTGATTACCCGACATCCAATCCATTGAAATACGAGGAATATCTTCGTAAAAAACAGCAGGAAACCGAGTTGTTGAAAACTGTTCCGCCAACCTTGAAGCCTTATTACAAGGAAAAGGTAAATTCGTATTTCAATAAATTAGGCGAACAATAATTGCATTATGGCTTCAACCAACAGAACCCTCCAATTTCCATCGATTCTCGAAAACATTCACGTCGCTGAGCAACTCATTGATGATGTTTGTGAAGAGTTCCACGTGAAAGAAGACTACTACGGAGAGCTGTTAATTGCTATGACCGAGGCAGTAAACAACGCCATCGTGCACGGCAATAAGTTGGATCCAAGCAAGCAAGTACAAATTCACTTCAGCATCAACGAGAACATGATGCGTTTCCAAATTGAAGATGAAGGCGCCGGATTTGACTATGACAATCTTCCCGACCCTACTGCGCCGGAAAACATAGAAAAACCTCACGGCCGTGGTGTCTTCCTCATGAAAAAACTTGCTGATGCCTGCGCCTTTGAAGACAACGGTCGCGTGGTTATTTTGGACTTTGCTGTCCTTGAAAACGCAACTGCATAAGCGCTATCCGCACGCAAGAATCGGAATTCCGTGGCTGTTGGTCAACAGCATTTCCTTATCAGACTTCATCATTAGAAATCCGTTGTCTACAACCTCTGACGGTGTAGCGATTAAACTTATTCCGTTCTCCATGGCGAAGGCAAGCGTTTGACGGGCAAATCCCATTGAGTGATTATTTGCCTCTTCCTTCGCGTGGCTAAAACGAATACCCTTTGCTTTGAAGATCTTCTTGGCCGCTTCAAAGTTCTGTTGAATCTCGCCCTCCACATCCCCGACATATTTGTCGATTTCATAGAAGACGACTTCACTATCGCATTCTGCAGCTAGCGTCATAACCTGGTGAATGAGTACACTGGCCACACTGCTGTGTGTTGCGGGGAAAAGAATTTTCGCAAAACCTTCTTCCCTTACGCTTGTATTCTCGTGAACTACCAAAAACGATTTATCCAGCGATTGCACCAAGGACAAAATACGTGCTCCAAACAAATGCTGAACAACACCCTTCACTCCATGGGTGCACAACACGATTAAATCCGGATTCATTTCTGTCAATGCCTCCGTGAGTGCAGTTATCAGACGACCATCAGCCAAATGTGTATCCATCGGGAGAGAATGACCCAATTGGTCGGTTGAAAACGCCGCAAGACGCGCGTGTTCCTCCTCATTGATATCATTCGACGTCACATTCAACACATGCACGTGGGCACCGGCCAGTTCGGCTAGAACGCGTGTTTGTTGTAAGGCCAGTTTACATCCTTCGGTATAATCAACCAGTACGGCAATGTTTTTCATGGCGTGAAAATAAATACTCCCGTACACGCCTACATCGTGGTATTGAAAAAATCATTAAAATCCGTGCAATCCCGCTGTTAACATCTTGTTGATTCCGACAAAAACGTATTTTCGCGGTCCTATGGGCATTTTCTTTCACTCCATTGACGTTGGACCCGCTGTTCGCCATAAAACCGCCTTAAAACGCTGGATAAAGGCCGCCATTGAGGCTGAAAACAAACTACCGGGTGAAATCAACATTATTTTTTGTTCAGACGACCATCTACTCGCCATGAACCGCGAACACCTGGCGCACGATTATTATACAGACATCATCACCTTCGACTTCTCGACAAGCGATACGGTTTCAGGTGACCTTTACATCAGTTCCGATCGTGTCCGTGACAATGCTCTCAAAAATAATAACGAGATCGCAAACGAAACATATCTCGTTATTATTCATGGAGTTATGCATCTTTGTGGTTACAAAGACAAGCAAAAAAAGGACATCACTACCATGCGCGAAAAAGAGCAGTCTTATCTGCAAATTTTGCCTCAATTCCTGAAAACCCCACGTTCCACGTGAAACGAAATTTTATATGAATAGCTCATACGATATTATAGTCGTTGGTGCGGGTCATGCCGGCAATGAAGCAGCTGCTGCTGCAGCCAACTTAGGTGCACGTACTCTGCTGATTACCATGGATATGAATAAGATTGGCCAAATGAGTTGCAACCCTGCTATGGGAGGTATCGCCAAAGGTCAAATCATTCGCGAAATCGATGCCCTCGGTGGCTATTCCGGGATTGTATCTGACCGATCAGCGATACAATTCCGAATGCTCAACAAATCAAAAGGACCCGCCATGTGGAGTCCTCGCACGCAAAACGATCGCATGCGCTTCGCCGAAGAGTGGCGAAATATGCTGGAAGCCACGCCTCTTGTGGATTTCTGGCAAGACATGGTGCGCGAAATCGTCATGGAAAATAACGTCATCACAGGTGTCATCACCGGTATGGGAATTCGATTCAACTGTAAATCAGTTGTTGTAACAAGCGGAACTTTTCTAAATGGCGTTATCCATATTGGTGAAAAGCAATTTGGCGGCGGTAGAATGGGGGAGAAGGGCGCTGAGGGTCTCACCGAACAACTCAACGCGCTCGGCATGCGCAGCGGACGCATGAAAACAGGCACTCCACCGCGTATCGACGGAAGATCGCTAGATTATAGTAAAATGGAAGAACAACCCGGAGATGCAGAACCCGCTAAATTCAGCTATCTTCCGGGTATAAAACCCCTTACGCACCAGCGCGGATGTTGGATCACTTATACCAATAGCACCGTTCATGATATTCTGGCAACAGGATTCGAACAAAGTCCCATGTTTAGCGGAAGAATTCAAGGCGTGGGGCCAAGGTATTGCCCGTCAATCGAAGACAAAATCACGCGCTTTGCCGAAAAAGACCGCCATCAAATCTTCGTTGAGCCCGAGGGCTGGACTACCGTTGAAATCTATGTCAACGGATTCTCAACGAGCCTTCCCGAAGACGTTCAACTGCGCGCTATACGCGAAATTCCTGGTTTCGCTCAGGCAAAAATGTTCCGACCCGGATACGCCATTGAATACGACTATTTCCCGCCTGATCAGCTCAAACACACCCTGGAATCCAAGATAATTCCCGGCCTATTCCTAGCCGGCCAAATCAATGGCACTACAGGATACGAAGAGGCCGCCTGTCAAGGACTCATGGCGGGTATTAACGCCGCACTGCACCTTAAGGAAAAAGAGCCATTCGTGCTTAATCGAGACGAAGCGTATATCGGAGTTCTCATCGATGATTTAATCACAAAATCAACGGATGAGCCTTACCGCATGTTTACCAGTAGGGCCGAATTCCGAACACTCTTGCGCCAAGACAACGCCGATGAACGTTTAACACCTAGGGCAGCAGCAATTGGTTTGGCTACTGAAGAGCGAGTTTTTCACGTGGAACAAAAGCTTTCAGGCAAGAAAACCGTACTCAAGCATCTCGAAAAGCTCTCCATTGAGCCCGAAACCGTGCGTGAGACACTGGAAAACCGCAATAGCGCCCCAATAACGCAAAAAGTCAAACTCTCGAGTATCATTAGTCGCCCGGAGCTCCGTTTGTCGGATTTTACCCCCTTATATCCATCCATTGCTGAATGCCTTGAAAACATTGGGGATCTACGTGATGAAATCCTTGAACAAGCCGAAATTGAACTAAAATACAGTGGTTACCTCGCTAAGGAGCGCGATATGGCTGAAAAAATGCTTCGATTGGAGCATATACGATTCCCGGAACGTTTCGATTTTTCCAAAATCACCAACATCAGCACAGAGGCACGGCAAAAACTAATTGCCATTCAACCTGAAACCCTTGGACAAGCCTCCAGGATCAGCGGTGTCAATCCAGCCGACATTTCCATATTACTCATGTATCTCGGACGATAAAAAAAAGGGGCCCACGGCCCCTTTTTCATATTCGCTCCTTCAATTTACAAATCGAACTTAATACCCTGTGCCAACGGTAGGTTTGCACTGTAGTTGATGGTATTGGTCTGACGACGCATGTAGCTCTTCCAGCTATCTGAACCGGACTCACGGCCACCGCCGGTTTCCTTTTCACCACCGAAAGCTCCACCAATTTCAGCGCCGCTTGTTCCAATGTTCACGTTTGCTATTCCGCAGTCGCTTCCTTCCACGGAGAGAAAATACTCTGCCTCACGCATGTTCGTTGTCATGATGCTACTGCTCAATCCCTGAGCAACGCCGTTCTGCATGCCAACGGCATCAGCAAGCTCCTTGTATTTCATCACGTAAAGAATCGGAGCGAAGGTCTCGTGCTGCACAATCGGCAAGCTCGAATCCTTAACTTCTATAATGCAGGGTTTCACGTAACATCCGCTTTCATAGCCGCCTCCCGACAGAACACCGCCTTCCACAAGCACCTTTCCACCCTGCGTCTTCGCCGCTTCAATCGACTCGAGATACATGCGTACCGCGTCAGTATCGATGAGCGGACCAACGTGATTGTTCTGATCCAAAGGATTTCCTATGCGCAACTGGCCATAAGCCTGAACAAGTTTGCTTGTCACTTCATCAAAGATGCTTTCATGGATAATCAGCCTTCGCGTAGTTGTACAACGCTGACCGGCAGTGCCACAAGCACCAAACACTGCACCAATGATGGTCATTTTCAAATCCGCATTCGGCGTCACGATGATGGCGTTATTCCCTCCCAATTCAAGAAGGCTCTTGCCAAAACGCTCTGCCACTTTCGCACCTACGATCCGGCCCATGCGTGTGCTGCCTGTAGCAGAAATCAGCGGTATACGCTTGTCCTCGGTCAGCATAGTACCCACGGTAACGTCTCCGGTGATGATTGAGGATATACCTTCCGGAAGATTATTCTCAGCGGCAACCTCGTTCCAAATGTGTTGACAAGCAACCGCACACAACGGTGTTTTCTCGCTGCCCTTCCAAATACATACATTTCCGCAAACCCAAGCCAATGCGCTGTTCCAGCTCCATACTGCTACAGGGAAATTAAACGCCGAAATAATTCCGACTATTCCCAGCGGGTGCCATTGTTCGTACATGCGGTGTCCAGGACGCTCACTGTGCATCGTCAAGCCATATAACTGACGAGATAAACCCACAGCAAAATCACAGATATCAATCATTTCCTGAACTTCACCCAAGCCCTCTTGAAGCGACTTGCCCATCTCATATGACACCAATTGACCAAGCTCTTGTTTCTTCTCCCGCAGTTTATCGCCATACTGACGCACTATCTCGCCACGCTTCGGTGCCGGCATCAAACGCCAAGTCAAATAAGCCTCCTGGGCAGTTTTGACTACGCGATCATAATCAGCCGCAGTGGTAGTACTGATGTTTCCAATCAATTTGCCATCTGCTGGTGAGTGAGAGGCGATAACGGCTCCGGAGCCAAAGAAATCACGGCCGGTGCTTGTTCCCGGGTTCTCCTGTTGCAGACCCAGAGTTTTGAGCATGTGATCGATTTGCATGTGAAATTATTTAGGGCGCAAAGATACTTGTCACATGCGCTTCAACCACCAACGATAAACTATTTCCAACACATCACAGCATCCAGTTTGGCTAACGTCATCGGTTGATAAGAATTCATGTGGTGTGACTTATGTGATGTCACGGTTCGGGCCTCCTGCATAACAGGATTACCGCCATTATTGTCGACCGCCACCAACCGAACTTTCCTGTCATCAGGCACACCACTAAACACAAATTCATCACCCATTTTTATCCCACGAACAATGCTCTTGCGGTCTTCAAACACCATGGAAACCGAGGAGCCGTCGGTGGTTCTAGCCTTTACGCGGAACTCAACCAATGGTGCGCTCTCGTTTACAAATCGGTCGCAATTGAGCCAACCCAATTCCGTGCTCGAAAACATGTAGTAATCCAAATCAGAGGCGTTCACTTCAGTCATTGGCTGAAGGTCATCGGCGTAATCGTAACGCTTTGCAAAACGCTGCACGAACTGATCATTGGACGAGCCTTGTTGATGACCAAATGTCAAAACACACTGATGATCAGCAGAATAGACCGGCATAACCTTACTCAAATTCAAAGGTGGCATAGAAGACAGAAACTCAGCAATGACTCGGTCATAGACTGTTTTTGACTCATGGGCGATATAATAATCTTTGAAACTACCGTCTGCGTTCACTTGAAATGCAATACGCGATATCAACTTATCGCTGCAGAAGTCATCCACCATATCCGCATCAGGGTTGAAATTCGAGACGAACCACTGATTCAATGTTTGACCGTCCATTAATTCCCAATTGAAATAATCCATTTCGCTGATTTGCGTTCGGCGACGAAACTCACTTTCACAAATTTGGATGAAACATTCTTCTCTAATGGATGCCGACGCGGCATTACTTGCGGGTGTTGCAGTTAATCCCGCTGACGCAGGTGTCCAATTCACAATTCCATCCATTGCAGGATTGCCATAGAACAACTCAAAACCCGCGCTAGACTTTCCTTGCGCAGGAAAGAAAATGGTGTACTGCTCATCCTTCTTCAGTCGCAAAGGAACACCACCTTGCGTCGCCTCTATATGAACCATACCGGCGGTTTCTATGATTCGTCCGTCGCTTGTCGTGGAGAGTTTTTCTGCCAGAATCTCATCGAGATCATAGCACTCCTTCATAACAATCTCAATGCTGCCTTGGGCTGAAACACCATTTTCGTCTTCGAAAATATTGGCCGGAAAAACCAGCCTAGTTCCCCTTCGACCAATGAACTCACATTGACGCGTGTTATCGACAACAAATCGGTTATACGTCGACTTGAATTTCCTTGTCTTCATGGCTTGCGGCTTAGCCGAATCCTGAACTTTTCCTTGATTAAAAACAACCTGTGAAGCCATTGCTGTGGGCGCATCCGCTGATGCGTTGTTCGACTCAACCGCTTGTAACAATCGGGTCGAATAGAGAACAAACATGACAGAGAGGGTGGCGGCTGTGATGATGATTTTGGTTTTCATAGCTACAGATTTGTACCTCTTGAACCTCCTCACTCCTGAAATATTGCCCATCGCTCTATTAACACCTCATGGCTCATTGATTCAATCGACAATGGCAGCCGGCTTCGTGAATTCGCCCATCTTTGGATAATGTGTTTGGGAACGATTCGGACAATCAGCGTGTATTTATTCTTGTCGGCATGTCTTGCGGCCTGTCAATCGGCTCAGACACCTGTCAATGCCGAGACGATTCTCATGCCTGAGCGAGGTGGTGATTTCCGAGGCATTCGCATGGGTGATAAGCCAAAGTCCATTAAACGCAGCGAGCAAGCGACTTCAGTATACAGTATGCCGGATGAATTGATCTATCGATTTGAACCCCGCGAGTTGGATTCAACGTGGTACGAGATTTCATACAGCTTTAACGATGCCGGCCTCAACAATATTCATATGGACGTTTATCCGGCGAATAACGAATTAGAAATCCACCTAGCCCAAGATTTCTCCAATTACTACAACCAACGTTACGGTCCCGGAAAAATCAGTGGCAACATGCAACAATGGCGCGGAATGACGGATCAGGGACGCTTCGTCACCGTTGCTTTGTCATCGGGAAAAGGAAAAGAAAACCGTTCTTGCATTCGTCTAGTGTTTAATGAGTCCAATCCATGAGCGCTGAAGAACTTGTCAGAGTAGTCGATTTAGGGATTGCGTTCGAGCGCGATGGCAACATTAAACAGGCGGTTGAAAACAGTTCTTTCAATGTCAAACGCGGAAAAACGTTGGCCATCGTGGGCGAATCGGGGAGCGGTAAATCCGTTTCCTCCTTAAGTCTCATGGCTTTGTTGCATCCAACAAAGACGGTGTTTACTTCCGGCACCTTTCATTTTCATTCCGACGTGCTTTCCAAGATCGGAAACGACGATCGTATTGGCCCGAAACACCCCGTGTTGAAAGAACTGCGTGGACGAAAAATTGCGATGATTTTCCAAGAGCCCATGACCTCGCTTAATCCGGTCATGACCTGCGGAACTCAGGTCAGTGAAGTGCTTGAGAAACATCTCAGCATTCCACGTGAAAAAGCGCGTCTTCGAACACTTGAGTTATTCGAAGAAGTCAAGCTTCCACGCGCGTCGGAAATGCTTGATCAATACCCACATCAACTCAGCGGGGGGCAACGACAACGTGTCATGATTGCACTTGCCATCGCCTGTGAGCCACTCCTTCTTATTGCCGATGAGCCAACAACAGCCTTGGATGTTACCGTTCAGCGCGACATTCTTCTTCTGTTAAAAGACATACAGAATAAGCGCGGCATGAGCATGATCTTCATTACACACGACCTTGGTGTTGTGGAAGAAATTGCTGATGATGTGGTAGTCATGAAGCAGGGTAAAATCATTGAGCAAGGAACGGCGCTTGAGGTTTTAAAAAAACCCAAAGACCCTTATACGCGTGGCCTCTTGCAGTGCCGACCCGATGCTGATCAAAAGTTATTTCGTTTGCTTACGGTGGCCGACTTCGAGTCAACAGCACAGCCGACACGTCTGCTAAGATCTGATTCATCGGAGAATCGCGGTGTTTTCTTATCCGTTGACTCGCTGTGTAAGCGCTATGAAAGCGCCGGGTTATTCAAGCGAAAAAACACGCCCGTTGTTGCAGTCGACCGTGTTTCATTTACCATTCATCGAGGCGAAACGCTTGGACTGGTTGGTGAAAGCGGTTGTGGAAAAACGACGTTGAGCCGGATGTTGCTCGGTCTAATCCCGTCAACATCCGGAAAAATCGAATATCATTTCAGCGACGGAACAGCAACACAACTCGCGCAACTAGCACCTAACGCTCTGCGGCGTTTGCGCAAAGAAATTCAAATCATTTTTCAGGACCCATACTCCGCACTCAATCCTAAGCATACAATCGGTAATGCACTTACAGAGCCCATGTTGGTGCATGATATTGGGTCAAGCGAAGCCGAGCGAAAAGCTATGGCCATTGCCTTGCTTGAAAAAGTTGGACTTTCAGGCGAACACTATTCACGCTATCCTCATGAGTTTAGTGGTGGCCAGCGCCAACGCATTGTCATTGCGCGCGCTCTTGCCTGCAAGCCCTCCTTTATCATTTGTGATGAAAGTGTTTCTGCACTGGATGTATCCGTGCAAGCGCAGGTGCTCAATTTGCTCAATGATTTAAAAGCAGAATACAACCTCACATACCTGTTTATTTCCCACGATTTACGGGTGGTTCACTACATGAGCGATCGCATTATGGTCATGAGAAAAGGATGTATTGAAGAGATTGGTGAAGCCAACAGTGTGTTCAACCATCCTATATCCGACTACACGCGTCAACTCCTTGATGCCATTCCCGGAAAATAAGAACCGACAGGTTCATCCGTTGAATCGGTCGTGTCCGACTACATTTGTGCGCAGATAACTTTCAATATGTCGGACAAACAAACCGTGTTAGCAGAAAAAATTGCCGCTGCTCAGTTGGGTGGTGGAGCACAGCGCATTGAGTCACAACACAAAAAAGGCAAACTCACCGCACGTGAGCGAATTCACTTCCTATTAGACGAAGGCTCGTTCGAAGAGCTTGGCATGCTCGTAACGCATCGCTCGACAAATTTTGGTTTAGATAAAGAGGTTTATCCCGGCGACGGTGTTGTTACCGGATACGGTACTATCCATGGCCGCTTAGTCTATGTTTTTTCCCAAGACTTCACAGTCATGGGTGGGTCACTTGCTGAAGCGCACGCCGAAAAAATCTGTCGCATTATGGATCTTGCTTTACAAAACGGTGCGCCTGTAATCGGATTGAACGACAGTGGTGGCGCGCGTATTCAAGAGGGTGTGGTGTCGCTTGGAGCTTATGCCGAGATTTTCTATCGCAACACACGTGCAAGCGGTGTAGTGCCGCAAATCAGTGCTATCATGGGTCATTGCGCCGGCGGTGCCGTGTATTCACCGGCACTGACCGATTTTATCTTGATGGTTGAAAACACCAGTTACATGTTTGTCACCGGTCCCAATGTGGTCAAAACCGTAACGCACGAAGAAGTCACGAGCGAAGAATTGGGTGGCGCAAACACGCATGCCTCCAAGAGTGGTGTCACGCACTTTAAGGCAGAAAACGATGTCGCCTGTCTAAAGATGATTCGCGATTTGCTGACTTACATTCCTCAAAACTGTGAAGACGAGGCGCCTCAACAAACTTATGCGCACGGCAACGAACTAAGACCAGGTCTTGATTCAATTATTCCCGACAACCCCAACCAGCCTTACGACATGCACGAGGTGATTTCGCAGGTCATTGATGACGGTTCGTGGATGGAGGTGCATAAAGATTACGCGGAAAATATCATTGTCGGATTCGCGCGTATCGCAGGCAAGAGCATTGGCATTGTTGCGAATCAGCCCGCCTTTTTAGCCGGGGTACTCGATATTAAATCATCCACCAAAGGTGCGCGGTTTGTGCGCTTTTGCGACGCCTTCAATATTCCGCTTTTGGTGTTTGAAGATGTTCCGGGATTTTTACCGGGCACAGATCAAGAATGGAATGGCATTATTTCCAATGGAGCTAAATTGTTATACGCCTTCAGCGAAGCCACTGTTCCACGTGTCACGGTCATTACCCGCAAGGCTTATGGCGGCGCTTATGACGTGATGAACTCCAAGCACATTGGTGCCGACATGAACTATGCCTGGCCAACGGCGGAAATCGCTGTAATGGGCGCTAAAGGCGCGGCGGAAATCATCTTCAAAAAAGAAATTTCCGAGGCCGAATATCCCGATCAAAAATGGAAAGAGAAAGAGGCCGAATACGCTGAGCTGTTCGCCAATCCCTATAGCGCTGCGCAACGCGGTTATGTAGATGAGGTTATTCTTCCCTCTCAAACCCGAATAAAACTCATACGCGCTTTTGCTATGCTAGAAAACAAAGTTGACAGCATGCCCAAAAAGAAGCATAGCAACATGCCGTTATAAATCCAACCCATGCTAAGATCAATGACAGGCTTCGGTAAAGCCGACAGCACCATCGGAAACAAGAAATTCACCGTCGAATTACGTTCACTCAACAGTAAGCAATTGGACCTGAATATCCGCATTCCGGGTACTTATCGCGAAAAAGAGCTCGAATTACGCTCATGGCTTAGCGACAACATACAGCGTGGTAAAGCTGATTTGCTCGTTTATTACGAAAGCCTCGAAGCCGAAAAGCGCGTGGCTATCAACAAGCCGCTCATGATGGCTTATTACGCCGATTTAAAGTCGTTCAGCGAGGAAGCCGGTGTCAGCGGTGGTGACTACCTGAACGCCATCATGCGCATTCCGGACGTGTTGAAGCCGGAGTCAACTGAACTCGACGAAGAAGAGTGGGCAGCGCTTTTCTCGCTCATTAAAGAGGCGTTTCATCGCTTCGACACGTATCGCCAACTGGAGGGTGAAAAACTCACCAAAGAATTCCATCAACGCATCGCGCTCATTGAGGAGAATCGTCTTGCGCTGCAAGATCCCATCAAAGCCCGTAACCAACGTGTGCGCGAAAAACTGCGCAACAACCTGGAGGAGCTCATACCTATCGACAAGATTGACCCCAACCGGTTCGAACAGGAGTTGATTTATTACCTCGAGCGCCTAGACATAAGTGAAGAATATCAGCGCCTAGAGACCAATTGCAGTCATTTCAGTGACGAATTAAGTGGTGCTTCACAAGGTAAAAAACTTGGCTTCATTTCACAGGAAATCGGACGAGAAATCAACACCATCGGCAGTAAGGCAAACGACGCGGATATGCAACGACTGGTTGTGATCATGAAGGATGAACTGGAGAAAATCAAAGAACAAATCAATAACGTGCTCTAAGTATCTTTGCCGACCATCGTGATGATTAACGGTAAGGCCATCATATTTTCGGCTCCTAGCGGCGCCGGCAAAACAACCATCGTCAGACACCTCATGGGACTGCCGGGCTTGCACCTTGCCTTCTCCATTTCTGCAACCACACGCGCCAAGCGTGATTACGAAAAAGACGGCGTCGATTATTACTTCATCTCGGCCGAGGAATTCCTACAACGCGCTCGCAATGGTGAATTCATTGAATGGGAAGAGGTGTATACCGGACAATATTATGGCACATTAAAAAGTGAAATCGACCGTATTTGGAATAGGGGAGAGCACGTCATTTTCGATTTGGATGTTGTGGGTGGACTTAACCTCAAAAAGATTCTCGGTGACCGCGCATTGGCCGTTTTTGTTAAGCCACCCAGCATCGATGCGCTCGTTCAGCGCTTGGAGGGACGCAGCACGGAAACCCCCGAAAAAATAGCACAACGCGTGGCCAAGGCCCATCATGAAATGGAGTATGAACCCCGCTTTGATGCTGTCGTTGTGAATGATGATTTAACTACCGCGCTCCGTGACGCCGAGGATCGTGTTCATCGGTTTTTACAACAGTCATGAAGGTTGGGCTCTATTTCGGTTCATTCAACCCGCCACACCTCGGGCATCTCGCCATTGCTCAGGCAGCCATAGAGCACGCTCATCTCGACGAAATATGGTTTGTCGTTAGTCCGCAAAATCCCTTTAAAACGAACGATGCACTTGCCCCGGAAAATCAGCGCTTGGCGATGGTTGAATTGATGTGCGCAGCAGATAAGCGCCTAACGGCCTGCGCTATTGAATTCACGCTCCCCAAACCCTCCTACACGTGCGACACCTTGCGTCTTCTATCTGTACAATTCGAACACGAGTTCCACCTCATTATCGGCGAAGACAACTGGAGAGTATTCAACAAATGGCGGGAATATGACTGGATTCTCAAGCATTATCCCGTGCTGGTCTATGGTCGCCGGCCAACCGCCACTGAATCTATCTCTCATAACCTTTCCGGCAATGTGCACTTCATTCAAGGTGAATACCTGGAGGTGTCGGCTACAGAAATTCGTGATCACATTCGACGAGGCGAATCCATAGCAGCTTTCGTTGATCCGCTTGTAGAATCTTACATTACAGCAACGGGAGCATACCGATAGCATTCGTTTCAGCACGACCTCAAGCCAACTTAACCGTTTGCTTTTTTCATGGATCTCCGCTTCAGCGCAGCATCGATGAACAGTGTAGACAGAATTACCGCGGCACCGGCATAAAACGGGACGCTCATGTATTCGGACTCTCCGTACAACCACAATGCAATCAAGATGGTATAAACGGGCTCTAGATTAATAGCAAGCGCACAGGTAAATGGGGTTAACACGCGCATTACCCGTATACTGACGATAAAGGCTACGCCCGTACAAAGGATTCCCAAAACCAAGAGCATAGCAAGGTCCTTGGTGTTTAATCCCTGGGCAACGATTCTCCACTCGCCGGAGAAGAGCAGAAATACCGTGAGGCCAATCGCTGCAAAGAGCATTTCCCAGAAAGCTATTTGAACCGGTGAATGGCGAATGACCAATCGGGAATTCAGTGTAGAAAATAGCGAGGCCAGAAAAGCGGCAACAAGCGCCAACACTATTCCTAAAACATACTGCGATTCAAAATTGAAGATGAGCGCCAATCCCGCTATAACAACTAAACCCAAACCCATCTCGTACCACTGTATACGCTCTCTTCTGACCAACGGACCCAAAATGGATACGAAAAATGCCGACGTACTTAACACCACCAAAGCAACTGAAATTTTCGAGTACTTAATGGCCGCGAAAAAAAACACCCAGTGTGCTGCGGTCAACAAACCCACCGCTGCAAAACGCGCCAATTCTCTTGTTGAGGCTATAACCCGGATTTTACGAATCAACACAAAGAGCAATATGGTGAGGACTGCAATAACAACGCGCCACCATACCAAAGGCACTGCCGATAACGAAATTTCATTACCCAGAATGCCCGTAAGACCCCACACCAATACGATGGCGTGAAGCAAGAAGAGATTAGCGACGTAAGGGCCCTTCATGCTCGTGTTCTAATTCCACAATGCCACCGCTCATGGTGTATTTCAAAATATCCACTGAATTGCGCTCGATTGGTGTGATGTTTTTTACAGGAACAATCATCATATGACCGGAAAAACTATAGCTCATTGGAAAGTACACCGCAACTTTTCCTTGAATGTTGCCCAGCTCTGCCAAATTCGTGTCGGTGATAAATCCTATCATCTCAAGCTCCATGGTTTCGCTCACCTTCACCAATACCGGTTGATTGAATTTCTTTTCCTTACCTACAAAAGCACTCAATACATCTGATATCGCCTTGTAGAGGTTATTTACTCCCGGAATTTTATCGACTAGGCGCGAAAACAGTCCTTTAATTCTATCGTTGATGAAAATGCTACCAAACCAGCCCATAACGAACAACACGAGAATGAGCATCAAAATGCCCCAGCCGGAGAAATGATCTCCTTTCGTTTGCCGCTCGGCTTCGGAATACAGAATGCGCGGCACAATGCTGTCTATCCATGTAAATAATTGGTAAACAATGTAGCCCGTACCGAAAACAGGTAGCGTTATCAGCAACCCGTTCAATACATAGCTTACGAAACGACGAAAGTATCTGTTCTTCATAACAACTCGAATTAAAGGGGCAAAGGTAAAGCCCCGTCGAAAAGTGGTTAACTCGCAGCAGATATTCGTCATAAACCGCAACCCGCCCTTCCCAAGTTCGGTATAAACAGCAGCCTCGCGGTATTGAGGTCTGTTGTATTGAAGCTTCTTCGTCTACATATCACCCTACTCTTGTTCGCTGTTATTGCACAGCAAACTGTTATTGCACAGGCAATAACACTGCAGTGCGAACAACCTACAGGTTGCGCGCCGCATGGTGTAATCATTACTGCTGTAGACGCCGGAGGGAACGCACTGAATGATGTTAGCTGGTCGGTGACAGGTCCCAACGGCGCGGTGTTACAATCAACATCCAATCCCTATGTAGCCATTTTCAATCTTCCCGGTGGTTATGATTTCACGGTCACCTCGGCAACTCAGGGAAGTCGTGTTTTCGAAGACTTCGTGACCGTCCACGGTCGACCAAGCGCATCCTTTCAAGTTGCCGATGCGGGTGGGTGTTTACCCTTTTGCACGTCGTTCATCAATACCAGCACAGCCGGTTCAGGCGACATTATCGAATGGAATTGGGACTTCGGTGACGGTACTGTTGATTTCACACAACAGCCAACACATTGCTACACGCAGACAGGAACCTACACGCCCGTGCTCTCCATCGCAGACGAAAACGGCTGCTTCGCGTCGGTGCAGATGCCACAAATGATTACCGTTTCAAGCATATCACCGGTTTCAGATTTTCAAATCGGTGCGCAAAGCTCCTGCAACTTACCCACGAACATCAGTTTCAACTCCACATCTACTAATACTTCAGCAGTGCAGTGGTTTGTGAATAATGAAAGCGCAAGTACATCAGCAAGCCCTTCTATTGCTTTTGCTAGCGCCGGAGACTATGATGTTTGCCTTGTTGCTTCCAACAACCTTGGTTGCGCAGATACAACCTGCAGAAGCCTTACCGTTTCCAATCAACCTAGTGTGGGTTTCACTATGGAAAGCGATACTCTTTGTGCGGGTCAAACCATGGGGTTTGCAAGCGCCACTTTCCCTTCACCCACAGCGATTGAGTGGGACTTCAACAACGATGGTGTAGCGAACAGCAGTACCCTAAACACAAGCTATACCTTCAGCAATCCGGGACAATATGTTGTCTCTATGACAGCGCATTTCGGGACTGTATGCGAGATGACTGTATCTGACACCATCACCGTGCACACCAACCCCACCATTGACTTTTGGGCTGCTGAAACCACGTCTTGCGCATATCCTTTTGAGGTCACCTTTGTCAATGCCGCCGCGTCGCAGGCAAATTCAACCTTTACCTGGTTTGTCAATAATGAGCCTGTTGCCACATCAACTAATCTAACCTACGTTTTTACGCAGGCCGGGGAATATGATATTCGGTTGACCCGCGAAAACAGCATGGGCTGTTTGCGTTCACGGATTCGCAGCAATTACGTCTCCATTGTTTCGCCAACACTTTCCTTCAATCACGTTGAAGCGATTTGTGCCGGTGAGGAAGTCAGTGTATCAGATATCGCGGTCAGCAATAACGAAAGCATCATTGATTACGCCTGGGATTTTAACCAAGACGGAACGACCGACGCTATAGGTGCTAACCCGGACTACATCTTTGAGGAACCCGGTGAATACACTGTTGCGCTTACCGTCATCACTGAGAGTGGATGTGTTGCGAGCGATACGAGTGATGTGCCGCTTCAGGTTTTCGCACCTGTGGTTCCCAATTTCACCGTGAATCATACCGAAACCTGTTCGGGTCAGGATTTCCAATACTGCATCGAATACCAACCGGGCAACACGTATATCTGGGATTTTCATGATGGGTCAGGACCTGTTACCATGTATGCTGAGGACAGCTGTTTAATGCACACCTATGAAGATACGGGATACTTCGATGTATCGTTAACCATATTCAACGGCGCTTGTAATTCAATGATTACACGCGAGAATTTCGTTCATGTTTTACCACCTGTGGCGCTCTTTTCGGTTGACTTACTCTGCGATGATTTTACCGCGAGTTTTACCAACGAATCCATTGGAGGCGATTCCATCGTGTGGGATTTCGGCGACGGTTCGCCTTTGCTTGTCAATGAAGAGAATCCCGTGCACCAATTCCCAACTACCGGTCAGTATACCGTCACCCTCAAGGTAATGATTGCCGGTTACTGGTGTTCTGATCAAAAAACAGAAAACGTCCTGATCACCCAGCCCGTTCCTCGCATTAGCATTACTCCTGACGAAGGGTGCTCACCACTGTCTGTCTTTATTGAAAATGAAAAACGCAATTTTCACTGGGAGCTTAACGCTGAAAATGGTGATCATGTGATTGTTGACCGCGTTTACATTCCTTCGGAACCGGAGTGGACCATTCAATACACACACAACAATCTTACGACAACCACTTACTCAGAAGATCCACTTGACTTTGATTGGCCAACGTTGTTGTTTGACGAACCGGGTACATACGATATTCATGTATCCACCACTAATTACAACGGATGTGCAGCTGATACCCTCTATCAAGATGCGGTTGTTGTGCTGCAGGGCGGTGAATTCTCGAATTTCACTGCGGAGGTGGTCAATCCCTGTGAAGATGGCGCGGTGGTCGTTGCATTCACGTCCACATCACCCGAGTCGGTAGCCTGGGAATGGCAATTCAGTGATGGGTCGACTGGAACAGGCCAACAAACGCAGCACACATTTGTCCAGCCCTTTGATTACAACACCGGTCTTTCGGCTACGCTCAGCGGGCGCAATAGCGACGGGTGTGTATCATCACGCACGATCAGCATTCCCGTTACGTTACCGCCACATGCTGCCTTCAGTGCTGACCAACTTGAAGTATGTCGCTTTGAACCCGTTGCCTTCACTAACCTTTCAGCAGCACCACAAGGAACACAATTCCAGTGGTCGTTTGGCGATGGTAGCAACTTTGAAGGCCAACAAACCACGCATGCATACGCATTAAACGGCAACTACACCGCATGCCTTATAGCAACGAATACCATCGGTTGCCGTGACTCTGTGTGCATGCCCGAGCCGGTAATTGTGGCGAGTCCGGATGCTGCGATTTCGTTGAATGCCCAGATTAATAACTGCCTGTACACCGTGAATTTGACTGACGTAAGCACTGGCGACATAAGCGAATCTTTCTGGGACTTCGGTGATACTCAATCGGGCACGGGAACAGAGGCACAACACGTCTACCCCATAGGGGTATTTAATACCACCTTGATTACAACTGCACAAAACGGATGCCGTGACACCACTGTCGCTGATGACATTTTAAATTACGGTGAGAGTGTTGGGCCATTTCAACTATCGCTTGACACCGCTATGTGCGCGCCGTTTGATGTGGTGTTTCATGCCCATAACGTTCTCGACAACTCTTTTCAATACTTCTGGGATTTCAACGATGGACAAGGAGATCCCTTTGGTGGAACAACCACTCAACATACCTACAGCGAACCGGGAACCTATTGCCCATCGATTATTATGACTGATGCCAACGGTTGTGATGTCTACATCCTTTGCCAAGAGCCGATTGTGGTGTCGCCCTTTCAGGCCACATACAACACACCGGTCCAAATTTGTCAAGGCGATGTTGTTGAGTTTACCTCCAGCAATGCCGAGGCTTTAGAGTGGCTGAATGGCAACGCAGACAGCTTGAGTGTTCAATATAACGGATTCTTCTTGGCCGCAAACTCTTCAATGGACATTGTGGTGAGTGCCCATTATTCAGATTGTTTGAGCATCGACACAATACACCTCGATGTTCAACCTCTTCCCGTGGTAAGCCTGAGTATTGTTGATTCAACCTGCTACGGCGCCGGATTCATAGCGCTTGACGGCGGCATGCCTGCGGGTCCGGGTGGACAGTATCTGATGGGAAATACCGCTGTGAGCAGCTTCAATACAGCATCCTCAGCCGGTGTGTATCACGCAGTGACCTATCGTTACACAGATGGTAACGGATGCACCAATACCGCTGTTGACAGCATCTATGTTATCCCGCTTCCGACCATCGAGCCATTGCAGCCCTTGACCTTTTGTGCGGGCGACAGCATCTACACATTCGGTGTCAATAGCGAGATCAATGAGGTCTTCACCATCGATGGCATCGCGGCCGACTATTTTATACCGGAATATCGTGAAAGCCCTTATGCCATTGTGCTTCACGTTGAGGATCATCTTGGATGTTACGCTAGTTCAGCAACACAGTTCGTTGTGCTGCCGTTGGCTGAGGTGATCATTTCGGCACAGCATTTTTGCACCGGTGATACTATTCAGCTTAGCGCTGATATTAGTTTGATTCAAGGCTCTATTCAATCCACTGCTTGGACGATTGATGGCGTTGCATTTGCCAATGAGCCTAATGGAATTCCACTGAGCTATGCCGTCGGTGCGCAGCATGAAGCGCAATTGTCTGTTCAAACAACCGGTGGTTGCGTTGTGACAAAAACAACTGAATTCCAGGTTTACGACACACCGGTAGCTCATTTCACGTGGTCAAATGCATGTGAAAAAGACTCCCTTTGGCTCACCGATCAAAGTGTGATTGGAAATGATAGCATTGCGCAGTGGGTGTGGTCGGCAGGTGAACTCACTTGGCAAGGCGACGGAATGGATTTCTGTGTATTCGACCAAGCCGGGCCGAAACTATTGTCCCTAAACATCATCAGCGAACATGGTTGTTCATCCACCAGCGAACAATTTGTTGAGGTGCGGCCCACGCCTTTGGTATTCCTCAATGCGTCGGCTCATTGTCTTGGAGAAACTACAGCTTTCGAAGCAGATATCGACCTAACATACGGAGGTATTTCACAAACCTCGTGGACCATCGAGGGATTCCCTTATACACCGGTGGGTAGCTCCACGACCTTTGACTTCGATAGCGCCGGAGTTTATTCTTACACCTTCATAGCCGTCAGTAACTTCGGTTGCACCAAAACAACTGTAGACTCCGTGAGCGTGTATCCTCTGCCGCAGGTTGAGATTACGGTTGGGCAAACGGAGTTCTGCATGCTTCAAAACATCGGTGCATTGTGCGCTGCCACTGTTGCAGCGCCATCGGAGATTACCGAGTATAATTGGTTTATTGATGGTGCGCCTGCTGCATCCGGCAATCCAGCGCTCATCAGCCTCGCTGACATTGGTGCTTATGCGCTCAGTGTTGATGTAACAACAAATCACGGGTGCAAAAACAGTATGGCATTAGATGCGCCTTTGGTTGTTTATCCGCTGCCTTCCGCCGGTTTTACCTGGACCACTGATGAATCCACAGAACTCCCTACGATTGTCGTTGAATCACTTGCAAGTTCAGATGTTACAGCTATTGGCTATAACTGGGGTGATGGCTACAATACGGATCAAACCGAAACGCAACACACGTATGCGGAAGACGGCACCTATGAAATCCTGCAGGTCGTAACCAATGCATTCGGCTGCAGCGCTGATACTTCCATTAGTATTGATGCCTTTAACGGCTTCCAGTTCTTCATTCCGGACGCGTTTACGCCGGATGACAATACACACAACGAATTCTTTTTGCCGGTCATTTCCGGATCACATATTTCGCTTTATGTATTTCGAGTTTATAACCGCTGGGGCACCGAAGTCTTCTCGTCAAAGACCATTGGGACAGGTTGGGATGGAACGTACAACGACCTACCCGTTCAGGACGGTGTTTACACGTGGTCTGTGGACATGATTGTCCGCGGCAGACGCGACCTTATCAGTAAGAAGGGAAGTGTTTTGCTGATGCGCTAATCACAGAATATTGATGCGCTCACTAAACTCATCGCGATAGTTTCCGCCAACAGGAATTTCCTTGTTGATGTCGGCGAGAATAATATCACCACCGGAGATGGAAGCTATCTTGTCCATGTTCACGATGAATGAACGATGCAAGCGCTGGAAAACAGTCTTTGGCAGCTTGCGCTCAATATCTTTCATGGTCGCGTGAATCGTGTACTTCGTGTCCGTGGTGACAATCTGCATATAATCTTTCAACGCTTCAACGTAATAGATATCGGCTGTGTTCACCTTCACCAATTTCGATTGATGCTTAATGAACAAATAGTTTGCATTTAACTTATAGCTTGTGAGTGATCGAAGCAACTCGTTTTCGACACGTACCTCACGCTCCTTTCCATGTTTATGGATGGCCATTTCAATGGTCGTGTGAAGATCGATCTCCTTAAACGGCTTCAGTATGTAACCGTGCGGCTCAGTGATTTTCGCTTTGTTCAGTGTGGGTTCATCAGCAAATGCCGTGAGATACACAACCGGAATATCCATTTCCTGCTTAATGGCCTCAGCGGTATCGATACCGGTCATGTTGCCTTTTATCTGAATATCCATCAGTGCCAAATCCGGCTTGGTAGCGCGAGCCAACTCAATTGCCTTTTCGCCGTTGTCTGCTTGTGCAATAACATGGTATCCTAGTTTTTCCAAGCTACGCTCAATATCCTTACGCACAATGCTTTCGTCTTCAACAACTAAAATGTTCACCGCCATATGATTTGGTTTTTGGTTTTTGATACTGCCAATGTAGCGCTAAAATCCACTATTTACGATGGAAGCGAATGAAAAATTCCGTTCCATTCGACTGATTCACTTTCACCGTGGCATCAAGTTGATCTAACAGGGCATAAACCAATTGTATACCAAGTGAATTGTTTTTCTCAAAAGCGAAATCCTTAGGGAGCCCAACACCATCATCCTTCACCGCAAGAATGACGTCATCATTTTCTTCCCGCAACACCACAGTCAGTACACCTTTTTTCCGCCCTTTATAGGCATACTTCAACGCATTGCTCACCAGTTCATTGATGATTAAACCGCAAGGTATGGCCTGATCTAGATTCAACCCTACGGACTCCATTTCCGGTCTGAATTCCAACGCTAGCGTACCGGTGCGGTAGCTTTGAATCAAGTTTGATGCAATCGTCTTGATGTAATCCATGAACTCCAAGCGGCTGAAATCTGCCGTACGATAAATGGTTTCATGGATAAACGACATGCTCTTGATGCGCTGCTGGCTCTCTCGTAAAATCTCCAATGTTTTTGGATCGTCCACATAAGAGGTTTGCAAGTTGAGAATGCTGGAAATTACCTGCAAATTGTTCTTTACCCGATGGTGGACCTCCTGAAGCAAGACCTCCTTTTCCTTGAGTGAGTCACGGATTTTCCGGTCGATTTCCTTTCGCTCTGTATTATCATACACAAGACACGACAACTCTTCCAACTCTCCATGCAAATAAACCGGATTCAAAAATGACTGCCACCACACCGTCCCATCGTGTCGATTCTTGAGCGGAAGTTCGAATTGTTGCGGGCGACCCTTGAAACCATTGGTAAAGGCCTGCATTTGTCCTTGGTAAAAATTATGGTCTATGTGACGTTGCAGCACCGCCAAGATATTGTCGCCAATTTGCACATCTTCGTCAAATGATTCCTTCATGCTTTTGATGAAGTTGGAATTCATTGCCGTTATTTCATGCTTGGCGTTGATGGTCCACATCATCAGGTTTTCTGTACTGTTGAAGATAGATTCCATTTTCGCTGTTTGCTCCAGCGTTTGTCGTTGCTGCTGCTCCAACTTCACTTGAGTGGCGCGATGCTCCTCGATTTCAGCTTTCAGTGCAGCATTAATTTCCTCTACAAAGCGCACGCGGATTTGCTCTTGAATCAGTTGAATACGTGCTGTGATATTGTTGAGGGTAACCTGAATGGACGGCTTATTCTCATATACCGTCAAGGCTGACTTGATCTCTACATCCAACAATTCACCGGATACATTTCGCACGCGTATCTCCCTGCCGGCGGCCATACCACCATCACGAATGAGTTGCATATCAGCCTCAACAACCATCCTGAATTCTTCGTCCACGTAGCCGATAAACACGTCTCCAAAAACCTCATCCTCATCATTCACTCCAATGAGGGTGCACGCAGCTTGATTCAGATACTGTACTTTACCATCGGTTAGAATGACGACACCATTCGGAGAATCCTCCAACAAGCGCTGAAAGCTCAGCAGACTCTGCTGCAACGCTTGTTCTGCGCGCTTCCTTGTACTGATATCATCAAAAACCAATACCAACGTCCTATCCTCCTTGTAATTCAAATAGCTCCCAGTTATTTCCAAAAATATCGGTCGCTTGTTTCTATCAAAAGAACGAACCTCATTGCGGTTAGTGACTGATATCTCTGCACCGGCCATGATGCGTTGGATATCACTAACCGACACAAACTCATTGAGTTTTGACCCTACAATTTCACGTGAATCATCATATCCGAAGATGCGGGCCAGCTGGTCGTTCGCGTCTTCTATTTTTCCTTCCCTGATAAACGCCACACCTTCAGAAGTAACATCAGACAGCATTTTAAAGCGGCGCTCACTTTCTTCCAAAGCCTTCTGAACAACCTTTTTGCTTGTAGCTATATCGAAGACGCGCACCAAGGCTAAATTTCTTCCCGCATAGGACAGTTTTTGAACCTGTACAATTTTTCCCTGATTTTCATCCCAATATTTTGCATATCCTTGCGCTTCCACTTGATCGATGAGCTGCCTCTGAACCTTACCGGCCTCTTCTTTCCAAATCAGTGTTGTCAAAGGACGATCAATCAACTCCATTCGTTCATACTTGAAATAACGCGAGAATTCTTCATTCACGTCCAACAAACGCAGTTCATTAAGCTCTGCAATTGCAAGTTTGTCGACCGGATGGTCTAATATTTCATTCAGAAAATCACTCATTCTTCCTCTCTCGATTCCTTTGGCAATTTAATTTTTTGTCCATTGATTCGCACCACTTCACCCTCTTTATAGTCTAACTGTAATGCTTGCATGCCGTTAGTTTCGTAATAATCCCAACGTCCCTCCATTTCACCTGCCTCATAACTACCGATCATTTGCACCTGACCATTGGGATACCAATACTTATGTCGCTTCACGGGAATACCGGATTGAAATTCTCCCTCAAACGATTTCTTCCCATTGCTGTGGTACCATACCCACACACCATCACGCTCGCCATCGAGGTAGTTGCCTGTTTCCGTGTGGTCATTAACCGTCAGTTTCCACAATCCCGATTTCGCACCGCTGATATACTCACCTTCGTTGAATACATTGCCGAGTGTGTCATACTCTATTGCCATCCCATCTTCTTTGCCGTTCCTATACATCTCATCGCGATGGATCAACCCGCCCGGAAAATACCATTTCCATGCGCCCGTAGGTAAATCCTTTCGGTAACTTCCCACTTGCTCGGTCTTTCCTGAAGCGAAATAAAATTGCCACGGCCCTTCCTTTAATCCCTCTACATAAGCACCCTTGGCACGCAGCTCACCACCCGGATAAAACAGTTTCCAGTC
>Ga0114979_10000318_pt1 | contig 31748 bp, 27 predicted proteins | sample S_140625_EF_Meta_FD_87315 | JGI IMG/M metagenome (GOLD analysis project Ga0114979, IMG submission 87315) | Freshwater microbial communities from Lake Simoncouche, Canada to study carbon cycling - S_140625_EF_MetaG | ecosystem: Environmental > Aquatic > Freshwater > Lake | place: Lake...
GCGCAGCTTGCGGATGATCTGCTCGGGGTTGTGGCGTTTGCGTTTCATGGGGCTTCTCCTGGCCAAGTCTGGCCGATAGGGAAGCTCTCATAAGGGCTGGATCAGTTTTTAGGGTCCACGTCAGCTGCTACTCACCCATGCCAGCAGTGTAATTGAATGATTCTAGTGGCCTCCAGCCCTGTGCCTCAACGTTAAGATGTTATCTTCTGGTTTGCTTGCAAGCCGTCTCAGCCTCTTACTGAAAAGTTTCATGGTATGATCAGTTAACTTTAAGGCGGTGTTGAACTTGAGTAAGTCATGCCTCAAAGTCGATGCTGTTAAAATCAACTACATATTCTGATACGTGGAACTGCTTAACTTGTTTTAAAGATCCAAAACACACAGCTTTCGCAAAGATTCATCAACCCAGTCATGCCGAATAATACGACTATAAATCGTTTGCGCCAAATTGGATATACAAACTACTCTAATCAGCAGCTAATTGATTTATTTTTTAGCCAAGGGTATCAGTCCCTTAGAGATGTAGGCGGCGAATACATCCTGATTTTAGAAGGTGAGAATGAATTGGCTTTGATTACTTCGCCAGTAGGGGCGATGCATTATTATTATTTTTACGACGGAAATCGTTTTTACCATGGCGATAAAATTATTGACATTCTCCATCAAGCATCCATACCTTGGCAATGGGATTGGTCTGCTTTGGGCGACTTATGTCAACTTGAAAATCTTACTAACAACCAAACATTGCATCCGGCAATTAAGCGAGTGCCACCCGGAGCCTGGATTTACTATAGAAATGGTCAGCTTAATATTGATGCCAAATGCTACCTAGATTCTATACCCTCGCTCCGTCCAGATCCGAACGCAGCAGTAGAAGCGATGAATCAAGAAGTTGCGACTTGGTCGGGGAATAATCCCTATCTCTCCCTGTCTGGCGGCTTTGATTCCAGGGTGATATTGGGATCGATGTTGCGACAAGGCATTCAGCCCCATTTAATCACAATGGGTAATGATCAGTGTTCTGATGTCAGAACAGCCAAAGCCATTGCATCTAAGTACAACCTGGCCCATGACTTAATACGAATCAACATAAATGATTTTTTTGAATATGCCCCCAAGGTCTCATATTTAACCAACGGGACTAAAACAGCATGGCATTGGCATACTTATCTCTATCCTTTAAAAGCCAGGATTCCAACGGATAGCAGTTTCTTTGTTGGTACGCTAGGAGAATTTGCCCGTTCATATTATTTTGACAAAGGGCAAGTCGGTCGATTAGCAGAGCTAAATCCTAGTTGGGCACTCCATCAGTTCTGGAATATGAAACTTATCCGTCATCCAACATTTCTGCCCAATGAATTATCATCTTTAAATAGTCAATTTGCAAAACAACTCTCTCCAGCTGGCATTAATTTACGTGCGGACAGGCTAACTCGTTATTGTAAACAGCAATTTCTGCCAGGCTTAACCCGTTATTATTTTGAACAAAGAGTTCCTAATTTTTATGCCAATGGTATAAAAATGTACATGGATTCAAGCCAATGGCGCTCGCCGTTCCATAGTCGTCGCTGGATTGATCAGATCTGGAACCTGCCCGCATCTTGGAAACTAGGTTCTAATTGGCATAGATTCGCTATCGGCAAAAATATGCCCAATTTATTAGAATTTCCAGAAGAAAATGGTTTTGTTCGTAATCGAATGCTTGCAAAAGCGCCACCATTGTACTGGACATCTTTAATGAGAAGAACACCTTATATTAGCTATGATTTAAGTTCAGAGTGGTATCGTGATCCTATGCTGCAAGACTTTATTTATGACAATCGACAATCAATAGACGATCTAATTGATCCATTATTAGTGGTATCAATTCTTGCAAACCACAAATCGGGCAATGACCGAACACGCACCCTTGCATTTCTACTTACTATGATTTATTGGAAGCTGAATCTTTATCAACAGAACTTATAAAATCTATAATGAAATCTAGTCAAAAAAGTCTAACAAGACAGCCCCTTTATGGATGGCCTTTGCCACTATCCGCGCTAAAACCACCACTGCCAAAACAAGTATTTAAACCTGGCCTCACTCCAGAATTAAAAATATCAATAGTAATACCAACCTTGAATCAAGGAAATACGATAGAGGATACAATTTGCTCTATAATTAATCAAGATTATCCCTATTATGAAATTATAATCATGGATGGTGGTAGCGTTGATTCTACTCTTGATGTGATTAATCGTTACAGGCCTTATTTAGCTCATGTCACTTCAGCACCTGATAAGGGGCAGTCACAAGCCATCAATCGGGGATTTGAAAGGGCTACTGGCGATATATTTGCTTGGCTTAATTCAGATGATTATTATTTGCCAGGTGCACTGGCCAAAGTAGTCGAAACTTTTTCTGATCCAAGCATTGAGTTTATGGTTGGGGCTGGAGACGTCATTTCAATTGACCATAAGTTTTTGCGTTTCATTCCTGAGCGCATTTTAAATCGGGAGGCTTTGATTGATTGGAAGAATGATCGCTGGATTATGCAGCAATCCTGTTTTTGGCGATCATCCTTATGGCATCGAGTCGGTGGGGTCGACGAAAGCTTAGGCCTCTTGATGGATTACGATCTATGGTTTAGGTTTTCATCCATTTCCCAACCCGCTGCGGTGGATCAGAAGCTAGGTATTATGCGATATTATCCTGAAGCCAAGACTGTTAAGTTTCGAAGCAAGACGAACCAAGAACTTGCTTATGTATATGCTAAGCATGGTGTTTATGACGAACTCAGAGATTTGGTCGCTTCTCTTGCTGAACAAAACTTAGATCTTGAGGCTGAACTCTGGACTATCAAATCGAGTTTTGCCTTCAGATTGCTTAAGCGACTTTATTTTTTCCCGATTGGTCACCGATAGATGATAATGCATCATTCAGGCAAGTCTATTTTTGTTGGGATAACCAGTTGGAATAGCCAACTGTTCCTTCCCCATTGTCTTCGATCTCTACAAGAAACTACCAAAGGGCAAGATATATCCATTTGCGTCCTTGATAATAATTCAATAGATGATTCAGTCTCGATAGCGCGTTCATTCGGAGTCGAAGTGATTCAGATGGGATGCACACAGCCACAGGCACTTAGTTTCTTGATCAATTACTCGCGAGCAGATTATACTTTGCTAATTCATTCAGACGTAATACTTATCGACTCTCGTTGGCCATCACTATGCATAGAGAAGATCAATGGTTCAGTTGTGCTGGTATCACCCGAGGATATTGGTTGTGGTCCGATGACTCGACCGTTTGGGCTTAATATGCCTGAGAGTTCATTTATGTTTTTTGATACTAAACGAATCAAAAAATGTCGTCATTTGAAAATTTTTCCAACCCGCAATAGGCCATTTCCCTACTGTGAATTAGACTTTAATGGAAATCATGTAACGCACAATATTCCGGCAACTTTGTCAAGACATGGATTCCGATGGTTTGCGATGAATGTCCTAACATCTAATCTCGTTCATGAACCCCTGTTCCAGCCTTCTAATCCCCCGGCAGTTTGGTCAGATGAACTAGCTTACTTGCGCTATGGTCTCGGAAATTTCTATAGTATTGATAGCGTCATTACCCATTATCACAATTGGTATGATCGGATAGCCACTATTTCCCAACCAGCCCCAGGCTCTATTGAGAGAAAAAAGGATTTTCCTACTGAGTTTATTTATGACTATACCGATCGCTTTTTATCTGATTATCGGGAAAACAAACTTGATGTGCCCATTGATTTGAATATCCGACGTCCACCCAAGGCCCTTTGAGTGATTAATATTTCTGGCTTCATGATTTTCAAGAAAACCATTCATTTGACTTAATGGCTATGTCAACTAAGCGGGCTGCACACTTCCTATTAATCCCTGAATTATTGTATTCGCCTCCTAATAGGGCCATTATTGAGGCACTATTGGCCACTGGTTATGAGGTTCATGTCTTTTCACCAAACTTGACCGCTTCTCCAACGGAATATGGCCCAAATGTTATTACCCATAAGGCCATTTATTCTTTTCGGTGGATTGCGAAAGCCCTAGTCCATCCTTTTTGGTGGAGTGTCCATTGCATCTCTGGAACGAGTGAAGAACCCTTGGCTGTCGTAGGTCTATTGGCTTTTATACTGCGGAAGAATTCATTTATATTGGCTGATGAGATCAAGGCTGGTAGCTATAGGGGAAATAGTTCTGAGCGATGGAAAAACTTATGTCGCTGGGCCATGCAACAGGCACAATTTAATATTGTCAATGATCAATCACGGGTCTCACTGCTTCGTGAATATGTGCCCTTGCCATCTCATGCCAAAATTATTGTATATCCTGGCTGCTTCCATGAGCCCCCAAAGCCTTCTGTCGATGTTCGAAAAGATCTTCGTCAACAATGGAATATTCCGGATCAAGCCCTTGTAGTGGCTTCGTCGGGTGGATTTAACTTGACGGCAGGTGCTGATTGGCTGATTAAAGCAATTCAAGATCGACCTGAACTTTATGCTGTGATTCAGCCGTTGGGGGTGGACCCACTAGCCTTATTTCTATTGGAAAATCTTCCTTCTAAAGACCGTGTTTATTTACAACGTGATCGACTCAGTTGGAATGAGGCTTGGCGCTCGGCTGTTGGCTTCGATATTGGCTTGGCCATATATACTAATCAAGCACCGCAATTCCAAAAAATGGGAATTAGCTCGAACCGCCTATGTATGTTTATTGCCATGGGCGTTCCAATTATATGTAGCAAACAGGAGAGTTTCTCCTTTGTAGATCGTTATGAGTGCGGGGCAATTGTTTCTGATTATGCAGAGTTTCTAGCCGCCATCTCATACATTTCTTCCAACCTCACCCAGATGCGTGAGAATTGTGGACGTTGCTTTAACGACTATATTATGCCTGCTGATCGATTCCCAATGCTAAAAGGAGCCATTGAATCCATCTAGGCTCCATGAATAATTCCCTTTATTGTTTTCATTATCGGCCATGACTAAGGCAAATTTCAATTTTTATCTATATCGCTCGGCTCTCGCCACAGTTCATGGTGTAAAGCGACTGATCCCTGCAGCACTGATACCCCATCGCCAGGAATTAGGTGGGAAATTTGTTATAGGTATTACAACTTATATCGAGAGATATGAACAATATTTTAAGCCACTTTATAAATCCCTCTCCATTCTTTTCCCTGATGTGCCAATTGTCGTAGCTGTTAATGGTTTTCCGGATCAACAAAAGCAGCAGCAGTATCTTGATCGGCTCAAATCTGAATTGGCTGATGTTTCCCCTCCGCACCATATATTTATACTGCACGATCGTCCCCGTGGCTTGACAACGCTATGGAATGAAATGCTTCAGGCGGCTGATCATAGACCTCTTTGGATTCTTAATGACGACCTAAGAGTTGATGCTTGGCTTAGGCGTTGGGCTGAAAAGTTTGACTGGAACGGTGCTCAGCTTACTCTTTTGAATGATACTTGGTCTCATTTCATTATCGCTCCTACGGTCGTCGCTAAGGCTGGTATTTTTGAGACTTCGTTCCCTGGTATTGGATTCGAAGATATGGATTACACGGCACGATTGGGTCTTTTGGCGATCGCCATTGCTAACGTCCCTTGCCCTTATCTGCACCACTGCAACCATCAACCGCAAGCCACTTCATTCGACGAAGTTTCTGGACGCACTTGGGGAAAATATACGAGTGCCAATGAAGATTGCTTTTATCGCCTATGGGTACGCACTTCTGATGGGACAGGCGTTTATATTAAACAGATTCGTGACTTTGTGCAGCCTCTTCAACCTCTTTCATTTATCTCTTTGGCTTCTTTAAAACCCCTTGAGATTCGCCAGGGTTTGGCTTTCCCAGATCGCCAGGTTTTATGAAGATCCTCTTTTTTGCCCCCTCGGCTTATCTCCTTGGTGGAGTTCAGGACTGGCTAAGTGATCTTGTGCCTGGAATCAGGCGAAAGGGTCATGATGTCACAGTTGCCGTACCGGATGGACTTTTTCATCGCTTTGAAGCCTATAGCCAGGCTTATCCTGAACTCGCCTGTCTTAGTCTGCGAAATCCCACGGGTAGCCAGGAAGGTCGAGTTCAGTCCGTAATCCATCTGATTCTTTCTATACAGCCCGAGTTGATTGTTGGGGTCAATATTGCCTCTGTTTATCCAGCAGTGGCTAGGCTGCATCGCCGTCGGGATTGGCTTGGGAAATTAATTGTTACACTGCATGCCATTGAGGCTGATTATTTCGAAGATCTACGTAAATTTCGCAATATTGTTGACGCCGTAGTGGTGACTAATAAGCTTACTGCTGCTTTGGTTGCTCAAGAGTCTCTGATGCCGCCAGAAAGAATTTTATATGCCCCTTATGGTGTAAGATTTCCCGCTTACAATCATTCTAGACAAGTAACTGATGATGTTTTGCGACTTGCTTGGGTGGGACGTTTAGAGCAGGCTCAAAAGCGTGTTCACGATCTTGTCGCAATTCTTGGCAGTCTGGATCGTCTATCTTTCCCCTATTGCTTATCTCTGGCTGGCGATGGCCCTGATGCGATAAGCATTCATGAGCGGCTTCAGCCATGGATTCGTTCGGGAAGAGTGTGCTGGTTAGGGCGCCTTGATCGGCATGATCTACAGCTTCAAGTTTATGATCGCAATGATGTATTGTTGATTACTTCTTGCTGGGAAACGGGTCCGATTGTGGCATGGGAGGCAATGGCTGCCGGTTTGGTGGTCGTGAGCAGTCGTTATGTGGGCTCCGTAGCTGAAGAGGCCTTGCAAGATGGGCAAACGGCTTTGTTGTTTCCCGTAGGCGATAGCGACGCTGCTGCCGCGGCTATTGCCAGACTTCGCGATCCAAATCTGCGATTTTTTTTGGCGAACTCTGCTTTTGAGATGGTCCGCCACCGCTACTCCGAGTCCGCTTCCTTGACGTCTTGGCTTGAGGCCTTAGGCACTTGCATGGACCTCCCCCGTCTGCCCGTTGGTGCCGCCGAATCGACTCGATTGGCTGTTATCACCCCCAGTGGCAGGGTTGATCATTGGCTTGGTGTTGCAAGGGCTGAGCAGCTTCGACGTCTTCTTGGCCTCAATTTTCGCCATCTTTCAGCGGGCAGCGAGTGGCCCCATTCTCTGCATGGATCCTCCGACAATGGCCACCTGCTCGCCAAGGCCACTCGGCTTGAAACCGATGCGTGAACAAATGGGTGTCTGGTTGAAGGACCGCTGGCGCTACGAGAGAGCCCTACGTAGCCCATCCCCTGGGTATCTTTCTCTGTCCAATCGCCTTGAGAGCCTGGAAAGAGCCCCGGATGGTACTGGTTTCTCATGCCGTTGGACCTTTACTTCCAGGTTGCATGCCCCCGGGATCCAACCCCATCTTGGCCAGCGGCTGATACGTCGCTGCCTTGAGAATGCCCCGATCAGGTCTGTTGCGTCCCGTCCCTTCTCCCCAGTAACCCCTGATATCAGCGTTTTGATCGGGCATCGTGGCCGTGAGAGATTGCCGCTGCTGTTGGCGACCTTGGCTAGCCTGGCGGCCCAGCAGGATGTCCACCTCGAATGTCTTGTGATCGAGCAATCGGCCGTCTCCGAGATCGTCAACGATTTGCCAGACTGGGTCCGCCATGTGTTGGCCCCATTGGCTGATCCTTCAGCCCCGTACAACAGATCCCAGACCTTCAATGTCGGTGCCCGCGAGGCCCGGGGTGGGACCTTGTTGTTACATGACAACGACATGCTTGTTCCCGCTGGCTATTGTCGTCGCATTCTCGAACGCCGAGCAAGGGGTTATGAAGTGATCAACCCTAAGCGTTATATCTTTTACCTCGCTGAGGAACACAGTAAAGCGGTGCAGCGTGGGCTCGTCGGGTATGATTTTTCTTCTCCTGATTATATTGTTCAGAACCTGGAAGCCGGTGGTAGCATGGCCATAAGTACTGGGGCATTTGAGGACATTGGAGGAATGGACGAAGGCTTTGTTGGCTGGGGCGGGGAAGACAATGAATTCTGGGATCGTTGCCTCACGCTTCCCACTTGGATTTGGGGTTATGAGCCAATCGTCCATCTTTGGCACCGTAGTCAACCACTCAAGGATGACCTGGATAATCCAAACATTTCGCGATGTAGAGACATTATGCTGCGCTCCCCTTGGGAGAGAATAGAGGCTCTTAAGCTATCGAGGGGGACTTTGCTTTGAGTAGTCAGCTGGGCCGTGAAGCACCCCTAGTGAGTACCGTGATTCCCGTGTATAACCGGGCCCTTCTTCTGCTCGATTCGGTGGACAGTGTTATAGCCCAGACCTACAGACCTATAGAAATTATTCTCGTTGATGATGGTTCAACTGACGATACTCCTGATGTTCTGGCTGATTTGGTTCATCGCTGGCCCGGTCTGCTCAAGGTGGTTCGTCAGGCCAACGCCGGTCCTGGACTAGCCCGACAACGGGGCCTTGACTTAGCAAGAGGCGATTTTGTCCAGTTTCTTGATAGTGATGATTTACTCCTGCCTGAAAAGTTTAGTAACCAGGTGGCCGCACTTCTCGCAAGCCCAAAGGCTCAAATTTGCTACGGCCGCAGTTACGAAGAAGATTATTCGAAGCGACCGGTTTGTCGCGAAGGGCCGATGCGCCAAACCGGTCGTTTCCACCGGCACCTTTTCCCGATGTTGCTGGTAGAACGTTGGTGGACCACAAGCAGCCCCCTTTATCGGCGAAGTCTGCTGCAGAGCATTGGCCCTTGGCGAGCTTGGCTCAATGAGGAGGACTGGGAATATGACGCCCGTGCTGGTGCAACCGGGGCCTGCCTTTGCTGGGTGGACAAAGATGTTTCCGTTAGGCGTATCCATCTAGCTTCCGAGCATCTCAGTACGGGGGGCACGGTGGATCCCCTCAAACTGCTCCACCGTGCAGCCGCCCGCCAATCCATTTTTCTTTCGGCGATGGCGGCTGGTATGGATACAAATAGACCAGAAATGGCTCATTTTGCCCGCTCTGCTTTTCTACTAAGTCGCCAATGTGGCTTGGCTGGTTTAGAGGCCGCCTCCAGGGAACTTTTTGCTTTAGCCAGGCGGGCATCGACTCCTTTACGCCGTTTTGGCCCCGACTATCTACTTTATGGCATCCTTGGGAATCTTTTTGGTTGGTCTAGTACGGCACGACTAATACTTTCGGGTTATCGATTTTTACTACGACGGCGGGGTAGCTGATGGTTGAATCCCCCTTGGTTTCTGTAGTCATGGGCGTTCGTAACGGCGGTCCTGACCTTGTTGACACGCTGGAATCCTTGACCAGCCAGCAGGGTGTGGCCTTGGAAATCATCATCGTCAATGACGGTTCCACCGATGGCACGGCCGAGCTGCTGGCTGAAAGGTCCACTCGCGATTCAAGGCTGGTCGTGCTCAATCGTTCCGGGCGGGGCCTGACCGCTTCTTTGATCGAAGGCTGTCAGTTGGCTCGGGGGACCTATCTAGCCCGTCAGGACGCTGGGGACCGCTCACTACCAGGTCGACTTGCCGCCCAGGTTTCCTGTCTTGAAAGTGATTCTGGGGCGTCATTGTGTTCTACTTTTGTGCGTCTGCTGGTGCCGGAGGGTGCAACTCTCACGGTCAATACGCCCGACGAGGCCTCCCTGGCTGATGGTTTAACCGGGCCGGCCCACCATGGTGCTGTAATGATGCGTCGAAGTGCCTATCAGCGAGCAGGGGGTTATCGCCTCGCTTTTCATTATGCCCAGGATATTGATCTTTGGACCAGGCTTGTCGAGTTAGGCCGCCATCGGATTGTACCCCAAATTCTCTATGAAGCCACTGTGGCCCCTGGCTCGATCAGCGGTTCGCGTCGTAAAGAACAAGAAAAGTTTCATTCCTATATTGTCAGTCTCACCCACGCCCGTCGTCATGGTTTGCCGGAGGCATCGTGGTTGGTCAAGGCCGAGGCGCTTTCGGCACGCTGCAGAAATGCGCCCACCAAAGGAAGGCGGCGAGGGGCGGCGAATGGGGCTTACTTTATCGCCGCTTGCCTTGAACAGGATCATCCCCAACTAGCTGCTAAGTATTTCAGGCAAGCCATCGACCTCAATCCCCTGCATATGAAGGCTCGTTTCAAACTCTCTCGTCTACGATGAACCTTACCGTTGCGATACCCAGTTATGGCCGCAATCAGGTTCTGGTGGAAACGATCGAGGCCCTTCTGTGCCTTGATCCCCCACCTCACGATCTCCTATTGGTGGATCAGACTCCCAACCACGATCCGGCGACTGAAGCGGCTTTAAGGGCTTGGCAGCAGCAGGGAAGGCTGCGGTGGTTAAGGCTGCTGCGGCCTTCCATCACCGTGGCCATGAATGTGGCTCTTGAGCAGGCTCTTGGTGAGAGGGTGCTGTTCCTCGATGATGACATTATTCCTGATTCCCATCTGCTGAAGGCCCATGTTGAGGCTGGTCATGGAACTCCCAAGGCATTATTGGCTGGAAGGGTCATTCAGCCTTGGCATACGGATGGACCGGAACCGGAAGACAAGCAGCCGTTCACCTTCAATACACTTCTGCCCCGTGAGTGTCTCGATTTTATTGGGTGCAACTTTTCTGTGCCCCGAGATCTTGCTTTATCGTTGGGCGGATTTGATGATAATTTCGTGCGTGTTGCCTATCGTTACGAGGCTGAATTTGCCTACCGTTGGCGTCAGGCGGGTTATCCTTTGCGCTACGAGCCAAAGGCACTGATTCGCCATCTCAAAACGGAACGAGGTGGTACGCGCAGTTATGGTGAACACTTGGTCACGATCAAGCCAGACCATGCCGTCGGTCGTTATTACTATCGCCTCCGCACCCAGCCCTTCGCGCCCGCCCTGGCAGGTTCCCTAGCCGATCTGGGGCGTTCGGTGCGGACCCGTCACCATCTTCGCAATCCTTGGTGGATGCCCCTGACCCTTTTGGCTGAGTTTCGCGGACTGTTCTGGGCCCTGAGACTTCACTCCAGGGGACCAGCTCTGCTGCCTTCAGCGCGCAGCCGTCTTTTGATTGGCAGCAGCCACCCGATTCAGTATCACTCCCCTCTGTTCCGGCAGCTCAGTGAGGATCCCGCCATCGATCCCGATGTGCTTTATCTCACCCTGCCTTCGGCCGAAACCCAAGGGTTGGGTTTCGGCAAAGCCTTCACCTGGGATGTTCCCCTGCTTGATGGATATCGCTGGCATCTGGCCAGCAGTGGCCGTGGCCTTGGCATCACCAGTGGCTACCGTGGCGTTTGGCTCCGTCATCCAGGCAGAGAATTGGGCTGGGGCGTCCACGGCGAGCGTCCTGCAGCCCTGCTGTTGACCGGTTGGCATTTTTTCGGCTTAGTCCAGTTGTTCGTGGCTGCCAAATTGTGGCGAATCCCAGTGTTGTTAAGGATGGACTCCAATGATTTTCGCCCCCGATCCTGGATTCTTGATTTAATTTACCGTGTGCTATTCATGGGCGTTGATGTGGTGTTGACGGTGGGCACCGCCAATGCACGTTGGTGCCGCCTTAATGGGATTCCGTCGACGCGAATGGTTTCATCACCCCATTTTATTGACAACGCCTATTTTTCTGAAAAGACCGCTTCACTTCTTTGCCAAAGGCGAGAATTACGAGATCGTTGGCGTATTCCTAGCGACTCATTCTGTTTCCTCTTTGCGGGTAAATTGCAGCCAAAGAAGCGTCCTCAGGATCTCCTAGATGCTTTTGCCTTACTGCATACTAAAATCAAGAGAACTGTAAGACCTGTACATCTTTTGATCGTTGGTACTGGTGAGATGGAGGCCAGTTGTCGCAGTCAAGTTGAAGCACTGCATTTGCCAATCACCTTTGTGGGCTTTCTCAATCAATCCGAGATGCCTACCGCCTATGCTGTTAGTGATTGCCTTGTGCTTCCATCAGACCATGGCGAGAGCTGGGGGCTTGTTGTGAATGAGGCGATGGCCTGTGGGCTTCCAGCAATCGTCAGTGACCTTGTCGGCTGTGCCGAGGACCTCGTTCATCCGGGGGTGACCGGAGATGTCGTCCCATGTGCCAATCCGGCGGCCCTGGCCCAAAGTATGGAGTCGATGGCCGCAAATCCAGAGCAGGCGGCTCGTATGGGAGAAAAAGCCCGCGAATTAATTCTTGGCCAATACACCATCGATGCGGCTGCGGATGGCATTCGTATGGGGCTTTCGCTTTTGCGAGCCAGGCGATGACCCTGTCGTCCTTTGGCCCCCATGCCTTCAAAGTCCTGCATGTTATTCCATCGATCAGTCCCCGCCGGGGTGGGCCCAGTCAGGCAGTAATTGAGATGGTGAACGCCCTGCGCTTGAGACAGGTCGACGCATCGATTTTGACAACCAACGATGATTGCGAGTCCTTGTTTACTGATTTGCCTACGGGAGGTTGGACTACTTATTCTGGCGTGCCCGTTCTGGCCTTTCCACGTTGGAGTCCACCCATGGTGGCTTTGAGGGAATTTGCCGTCAGTCCTGGCCTAAATCAGTGGCTCCAGAACAACATAATTAACTTTGATCTCATCCACGTTCATGCCTTGTTTTCGTTCCCTTCCACAGTGGCCATGGTGCATGCACGTCGGGCTCGAGTCCCCTATCTGCTAAGGACGATCGGTCAACTCAGCCCTTGGAGCCTGGCTCAAAGCAAAGCGCGCAAACAGTTGATGCTGCGTTTGGTAGAAAGGAGTAATATCGATTCTGCAAGATATTTGCATTTTACGACTACTCTAGAGCGGGATGAATGTTTCGCTGCTTTGGGTCAATCTTTTCCTTCCCTCGTACTCCCTCTCGGCGTGCGTTTACCTTCCCTTGCGCCGGAGGTATGGCCGAAGGAAAAGCGCCTCCGCCTTTTATTCTTTTCTCGACTCCACCCCAAAAAGCAACTTGAAGTGCTCTTAAAAGCCCTTGCCCTGTTCCAGAAGGCTTCCCCTCAATGCGATTGGCAGCTTGACATCGCCGGATCTGGTGAGCCTGCCTACCTAGCCAGCCTTCAGAAGTTGGCAGGTCAGCTTAATCTTGCCCAGCGATGTCGTTGGTTGGGCCATGTTCAAGGCGATGCCAAGACTTCCTTATTGCAGCGGGCCGATTGGCTTCTGCTGCCATCAGCATCCGAAAATTTCGGCATCGCTGTCGTTGAAGCGTTGGCGGCAGGTACCCCTGTGATCGTGTCCCCCCAGGTGGCTGTTGCCGAGTTGGTTGAAGGCGCCGGAGCCGGCTTAGTCTGCCCAAGCGATCCTGCCGCTCTCTGCCAGGTTCTTCTCGGCCACTGCCAAGGACCAAGTACAGCCATGAGGCTGGCGGCAAGGTCCTTGGCGGAAATGAAATTTTCCTGGATTTCGGTCGCAGAACAATTAGCAACAACCTATCGCCAGATACTTCACCCCCCTCTTGTTCGATGATCACGCTTTTGCTGTTATTTTTGTTTTCTGGACTGCTGTTATCCCTGCTGAGTGACGACTGGAAGTCAGGACTGCTTTGGACGTTTGCCATAGGTTTTTGCCAGGATCCGATTCGTAAGTTGACGCCAGGCCAGCCCAGCGCGATGGTGGGTTTTGTGTTGATTGGCTTTGTGATGTGCGCCTTTTCCGTTTATCAAACACGTCGTCAATTTGATCTTAAATATCTTTTTTGGACATCTCCTCAGCTTTTTGATCTTATTCCGTTCTTTGTGCTTTTGCTATTTGCTCAATCAGTTAATTCATATTTAAGATTTTCAAGCCCACCCCTTGTCTTAATTGGACTTGCCTTCTATGTGGCGCCTGGGATAGCCTTGTGGATGGGATTTCATGTTGGTCGTGACCCATCCAAATTGCGTCAAATTATTCTTGCTTATTTTATTTTTAGTTGTTTTTTTGCTTTTACAGTTTTGCTTGATTTTCAGGGGGTTGATATTCCAGCTTTTAAGGAGGTGGGTACGGGTATCCTGATTACATTTGAGGGTGGTTCCAAGTCAGGTGCTTCTGGTTTCTGGCGAACCAGTGAAATCGCCTCTTGGCATTTGGCGGCCGCAGCATGTTTTGGTATAATTTTGACTTTCTCGGAGCGTAATACAAGCTTGCAGGTTCTTTATTTATCAACGTCAGTTGTTTTCTTTCTTCTTTCTATTACAACAGGCCGCCGGAAGTCCCAGGTTTTGATTGTTGCTTTCCTTGGAATTTATCTCTTGCTTTTTAGCCGTCAAGCAAGCTCGGCTTCGCGGGAAAGAATTATCATGTCAGTCTTGGGTGCGGCAGGAATTTCCTATGCATTTGTTTCGATGTTTCTGATTGATATGCTAGGTTCTAATTTCGAAATTTTTCTTAATCGTGCTTCTACTTCAGGTGAAGATCTTGGCACCCGTCTTCAAAGTCAGGGATTGGATGCTTTTTTAAAAGGTCTTGAAGTTGGTAGTGGCCTTGGCTTAGGCGTGGGAGCGGGAACAAACTTGGGCAATTTCGATACTGGTGCCAACCGCGGCGCCGTTCGAAGTCTTGGCTATGTCTCCGAGGGAGGAGGCGGAAGACTAGTTGTAGAGCTTGGCATACCTGGACTTTTTTTGATTGGCTGGATTCTCTTGGTTTCTTTGCAATTGCTTTGGAGAAACTTTAGGTTGATGATTTCTCTCCCCACCGAAGATAATGCCCTTTTTATAGGTTGCCTCTCATTTGGAGTGGCTAACCTGTTCTTCTTCTTTTCGGCGGCCCAGCTGTATAGCGATCCGTTTGTTCTTATTATTTTGGGCATTTCAATTGGACCAATATTGTCCATACCCGTGCTCGTATATAGTAGAATGCAGCAACAAAATTCAAGATCTGCATTGGCGCGGGGTTCGTAGTGGGAGATTGTTTTGTTTTGAGCAATTCTGAATTGAATTTTTCTCCTTCTCTTACTGTCCTTTTGCTTACATACAATGAGGAGGCCAATATCGAGCGAACCTTGGCCGGCCTCCAATGGGTTCCCAGTATTCTTGCTATCGATAGCGGTAGTACTGACCGCACACTTGAGATGCTCGCAGCGTCGCCGACTGTGACCATTCGGAACCGCCCTTTCGACAGCTTTGCGGAACAGTGCAACTTTGGACTCGGCCTAATCAAGACGGAATGGGTTCTCAGTCTTGATGCAGATTATATTATAACTCAGGCTCTTGCTGAAGAGATCTATGCTTTCTTGCAGGCTCCCAATCCCCAGCCTTTTAATGGTTTTGAAATCCCCTTTCTTTATTGTATTGCAGGCAAGCCATTGCGTGGCACTTTGTTGCCTCCGCGAATTTGTCTCTACCGAACTGTAGGAGCCAGATATCGCAACGATGGCCATGGGCATCGGGTTGTAGTGTCTGGAAAGATTGGACGCTTTCGGCACGCCATCCTTCACGACGACCGCAAGCCCTTGGAGCGTTGGCTGGCCTCACAACAACGTTATTTGACTCTTGAGACCCTAAAACTTCAGGCCACTCCCTGGAGCCAACTGTCCATGGCTGACCGTTTGCGACTGAAAACGCCACTCGCGCCTCTGGCCGCCCTGGTGCTATGTCTTGTCGTAAAAGGGGGCATTCTTGATGGCTGGCAAGGTTGGACCTATGCGTTTCAGCGTTGCTATGCCGAGATCCTGCTCAAGCTGATGTTGTTGGAAAACAGGGCAAGACGTCGAGTTCCAGATCCCAAGGCCACTGATCTGCTCTTGGGTTTACGCTCGCCTTGATTGCCGGATCAGGATGTCAATCCTGATCCGGTCCTGAGCTCCATCTCCCCCGTCCTTCGTTACTGATCGATGCCTTCGATCCTGATCACCGGCGGCGCCGGCTTCATCGGCGTCAACTCTGCCCTTCATTTCGCCGCACTTGGTTGGGATGTGGCCGTCCTCGATAATCTCTCCCGCCGAGGCACGGACCAAAACCTGCAATGGCTTCTCGCCCAACATCCAGCTATTGCCTTTCATCGCGTCGACATTCGTGATGCCGGGGCCATTGCCACTGTGGTGAGAGAGATGCAGCCCTCGATGCTTCTGCACCTTGCAGCCCAAGTTGCTGTGACCACCTCTTACACCGATCCGCGCGAAGATTTCGAAATTAATGCACTGGGCAGCTTCAACGTTATGGAGGCTATTCGCCTCCATGCGCCAGAGTGCTTTGTTGTGTATGCCTCGACCAATAAGGTTTACGGTGGTATGGAATCCGTGCCTGTCCAGCTCGGTGAACATGGTTACTCTTTCCGCGATTTGCCCTTCGGGGTTCCAGAGACCCAACCCCTTGATTTCCACTCACCCTACGGATGTTCGAAGGGCGTTGCCGATCAATACACGATTGATTACGCCCGCATTTACGATCTGCGGACCTGTGCCTTCCGCCAGTCATGTATTTACGGCCAACGCCAGTTCGGCATTGAGGACCAGGGCTGGGTGGCCTGGTTCAGTATTGCCTCCTTGCTGGGTCGTCCTATCACGTTGTACGGCGATGGCTGGCAGACCCGGGATGTTCTTAACGTGAGGGATTTGGCCCGTGCCTATCAGGCCGCTTGGGACCATCAAGGTGAGATCAGTGGTCAGGCTTACAACATTGGTGGCGGAGCCTCCAACACCCTTTGCCTACGAGATTTGCTCAGCTTCCTGGAAGAGGAGCTCAACATCAGCATCAACCCCCTTTCCGGCGCTTCCCGTCCTGGTGACCAACCGGTGTTCGTCTGCGATATCCGCAAGGCCCAAACCCAGCTGCAATGGAGCCCCCAAATCGGTGTCAGTGACGGTGTTCGCGATCTGATCCGCTGGGTGCGTGACAACAGGGAGCTGTTTTCCTGGTTGAAATCGTGATGCCCATCCTGGAGTCCCTCGCCGTGGAACCCAGCCCCAGAGATCAGTACGGTCCTACCCCTGATCGGCCTAGGGCCCTGATCAGCACCATCGAGCCCATCGATGGCGGGGTTCCCACCATGACGCTTTGCATGGCCCGCATTGTGGCGGAACTCGGCATCGAGCCCGTCTTTGCCTGGTACGAACCCTGGAGTCGTCAACCGGCCCTTTCCGTACCGCTCCACGGCCTGCCCAGCGGTCGGCGGCCCGGCTTGCTGTGCCGGTCGGTCTACGAAGGGCATCAAGGCCATGGACTGGGGGCCTGGTTACCAGAGCTTGAATTCACCCACTACCTGCCAAGACGCCATTGGCGCACGTTGATCGACGGTTGCCGTTTTCATCTGAGCGTTACCGGCAACCCCCTCTGCGCAGCCCCCTATGCCCGGCTAGGCCTGCCTTTCCTGGCTTGGGTGGCGACGCCTTGGGAAGCTGATCGCAGTCAGCGTGTTCAGGGGTTTTCCCTGCCGCGGCGTCTCCTGGATCGCGGCCTGAACGGTCCCGTATTGCGGCGTCTCGAACGCCAGATCCTGAGGGCCCCCGGCGGCCGCATTCTGGCCCTTAGTCCCTATACCTCCAGGGCCCTGGAAACCATTGCCGGCCGTCCGATGGAGGGGGTGTTGTTGATGCCCGTCGACCCCTCCGTCTTTTTTCCTGCCCCGGAGCGCCTCCAGCCTTGGAAGGTGGGTTTCGCGGGCCGCTATGCCGATCCCCGTAAGAATATCGATCTCCTTCTTGATGCCGTCCAGATTTTGGTGGCCGCCGGGCGTCCCGTCCAATTGGATCTAGTGGGTGAGATGGACACCACTGTCCTGCAGGAGCGTCTGCAAAAACGGGGCTTGGCCGAGGTCACCCGTTGTCTGCCCACGTTGAGTCGCCAGTTGTTGGCGCCGGTGCTTCAGGGGTTTGATGTGTTCGTTATCCCTTCCCACCAGGAGGGTCTATGCATCGCGGCCCTTGAAGCCATGGCCTGTGGCGTGCCTGTGATCAGCACCCGCTGCGGCGGCCCCGAAGACTATGTGCAGCCAGGAATCAATGGCGATCTGGTGGACAGGGACCCGGTGGCTATGGCGGCGGCGATCACGACGATGTGCTCCGATCGGGCCCATCGCCAGGCCTGTGGCGCAGCGGCGGCTGCCTGGGTCGAAACCAACGCCAGCCTCAATGCCGCGCGCCGGATTGTTTCTGAGCAGTTAGCTGCCATGGATCCCGCTTTTTTCTCCGTCGCGGGGGCCGCCTGAATGTGCGGGATTGCTGGATTGCTAGGCCTTTCCCCCGCTGGATTCGCCGAACGGGTTCGCCCCCACCTCGACCATCGCGGTCCCGATGATTCCGGACTCTGGCGTGACGGGTCCGCCTGTCTGGTCCAGACCCGCCTAGCCATTCTGGATTTATCCCCGGCGGGCCACCAGCCCATGGCCTCCGCCTGCGGTCGCTGGTGGTTGGTGTTCAACGGCGAGATCTACAACCATCAGGAGCTGCGCCAGCGACTTCTACAGGCGGGGGAGCGTTTCCATGGCAATGGGGACACTGAGGTTTTGCTGGCCTGGATGATCCGCTATGGCATCGACGGTTTGCGTGATCTCCGGGGCATGTATGGCTTCTGCCTTTACGACACCCAGGAGCGCCGTGCCCTGCTGGCCCGGGATCCCCATGGCATCAAGCCCCTTTATTACTGGCATGGTCCTGGGGGCGAACTGGCTTTTGCCTCAGAACTGCGTGCCTTGCTGGCCAGTGATCTGATGCCCCGCCGGCTGGATCAGGCGGCCCTGGCGGGGTTTCTCAGTGCGGGCTCTGTCGCGGAACCAGCCACCCTGGTTGCGGGGGTCTCTCGCCTGCCCGCCGGTGCCGTGGCCCACTGGCACAACGGTTCCCTGCGGGTTCACCCCTTCGGTCCTTTGCCCGAGAGTCAGCCCGCCCCCCGCGGGGACTGGACCCAGGCGGAGGCTGGGGCCCTGGCCCGATCCGCCCTGGAGGATTCCGTCGCCGCCCACATGGTCAGCGATGTGCCTGTTGGGCTGTTCCTGAGTGGGGGTTTGGATTCTGCTGCGATCCTTGCTCTCGCCCCCCGCGGGCTGCATACCTTCACGATCGGATTTGACGATGCCGGCGCCGCCGGTTTCGATGAATCCGAGCCTGCGGCCCGCATCTCGTCCCATTTCGGCGGCGAGCACACGCTGCTCACGCTCTCGGCTAGCCAGGCGAGGGATTGGTTGCCCGAATTCCTCGCCAGCCAGGATCAGCCCTCCCTCGATGGCTACAACACCTGGTGTGTTTCCCGTCTGGCCCACGAGCAGGGGTTGAAGGTTGCCCTCTCCGGCCTGGGTGGCGACGAATTGTTTGGGGGCTATCCCAGTTTTCGGGTGGTTCCCCGATTGCGGCGTTGGCGTCGTCGCCTGGGCCCGGCGGGCCCGCTGGGGGCGGCGGTGCTGCGCCACGGGCCCGGCGGCCATCAACACCGACGTCAACGTTTGGCGGACCTGCTGGAGTCGCCTGCGTCCATGGCTCGGGCCTACCGCTGTGTGCGGTCCCTTTTCACCTCGCGGGAGGTCAACCAGTTGCTGACTTACTGGGGGCTCCAGCCGGGAAGTGCCGGGGCGGCGACGGCGCTGCAGGAGCCGCCACCTGGTTCGGATCGTGATGCGGTGGCCTGGCTGGAGGGCACCCGCTACCTCCGCAACCAGCTCCTGCCCGACAGCGATGTCATGGCGATGGCAGCGGCCCTGGAACTGCGCCTGCCCTTTGTGGATGCCCGTCTTCAGACCGCCCTGGCTCCCATCCCCGCCTCGCTGCGGTTAGCCCCAGGTAAGGGACTTTTGCAGCAAGCGGTTCCGGAATTGCCCGAATGGTTCAGGCAGCGGCCCAAACAGGGTTTCCGCTTCCCGTTTCAGTTGTGGCTCGATGATCCATCGTCCCGGCTTACTCTGCGCCTGCCAGGCACCCCGGCTGGACTGGACCTTGCGCCCTGGTACCGCCGCTGGAGCCTGATGGTGCTCGAGCAGTGGCTCCGCCAACACCTCGCGATCGAACTGCCCTTGTCATGACCCTGATCCTAGGAATCAATGCTTTCCACGCCGATGCGGCCGCCGCTTTGATCCGTGATGGAGAGATCCTGGGCGCGGCCGAGGAGGAGCGCTTCCGTCGGATTAAACATTGGGCGGGCTTCCCCAGCGAGGCCATCCGTTGGTGTCTGGAGGATGGGGGCTTGCGCCTGGAAGATGTCGATCACATCGCCATCAATTCCTTCCCGGGTGCCCATCGTTGGCGCAAGATCGCCTACACGTTGGCTTGCCGTCCCGATCCCCGCTTCCTCTGGAGCCGCTGGCGCAATAAACGGGAACGGTCGGGTCTGGCCCAGCAACTCGCCTCCGCCTTTCCCGGTCAGCCCTTGCGCGCCGAACTCCATTTCGTCGAACATCACCGTGCCCACCTAGCTTCGGCCTATTACGCCTCCTCTTTTCAAGAGGCAGCAGTGGTTTCGGTGGATGGTTTCGGAGATTTTGCCAGCGGGGCCTGGGGTTATGGTAAAGGTACTGAATTAACCATTGACGGCCAGATTTATTTCCCCCATTCCTTGGGTGCTTTCTATACTGCAATTACTCAGTTTTTGGGTTTTCCCCATTACGGTGATGAATATAAGGTCATGGGTCTTGCCCCCTACGGCCAGCCCGGTTGGCTGCCCCAGATGAGGAAGTTGGTGCGGTTGCAAGACGACGGTACCTACAACCTCGACCTGACCTACTTCCAGCATGCTGGCCAGAATCTTCCCCACCAGTGGAGCCATGGCATTCCTGAGGTGGGCCGCCATTGGAGCCCTGCCCTGGAGACTCTGTTGGGACCAGCCCGTCAACCTGACGAGCCCCTCGATCAACGTCACAAGGACATCGCCCGGTCGGCGCAAGCGATGTACGAAGAAGCGTTTTTCCACCTCCTGCGGGCGCTGCATCGCCTCCATCCCAGCGACAATCTCTGTATTGCCGGTGGTTGTGGGGCGAATTCGGTGGCCAATGGCAAGGTGACCGTGGCCACTCCCTTCCGCCAGGTGTACGTGCAAGCGGCCGCCGGGGACGCAGGTGGGGCCCTTGGGGCGGCTCTTGAGGTGTGGAATCGCCAGGGCCATGCCCGCAGCCGCTCGATGGCCACGGCCTACCTGGGCAGTCGCCCTACCCCTGGGGCCATCGAGACGCTGTTGGCGGACCCCGCCTCCAGGACTGCCCTGGATTCGGCGGGCTGTTCCATCCAGACCCTCTCCGATCGGGAGATTTGCTCGGAAGTGGCTGGGGCCATCAGCGAGGGACTGGTGATCGGCTGGTTCCAAGGCCGGATGGAATGGGGCCCCAGGGCCCTGGGGCACCGCTCGATCCTGGGGGATCCACGCCGGGCCGACATGAAGGACATCCTTAATCTGAAGATCAAACGGCGCGAGTCCTTCCGCCCCTTTGCCCCCTCCGTCCTTCGGGAAGCGGTTTCGGATTGGTTCACTCTGGATGGCGATGTGCCATTCATGATGCAGGTGTATCCCATCCAGGAGGACAAGCGTCCCTTGATCCCTGCTGTCACCCATGTCGACGGCACGGGACGCTTGCAGACAGTGACCGAGGCTGATAACGGCCGCTATTACCGCTTGATTCGCGCCTTCCGTGATCTCACTGGAGTTCCGATGGTCCTGAATACCTCATTTAATGAAAATGAGCCGATAGTCTGTACTCCTTCCCAGGCCCTCGATTGTTTTCTGCGTACCAAAATGGATCTTCTGGTCCTCGATGATGTCCTGATTCGCCGGCGGGGCTGATGGTTTCGCCTTCCGGATTCCCCCCTCCGGCGATTGTCGTCGTGGTACCCACCCTCGATTCCTATGCTTTGCTGCCCCGGTTGGTTTCCTCTCTCCAGCAGCAAACCTGGCCCCATTGGAGCGTTATGTTTGTCGATGGTCCCAGTCAGCCAGCTCACCGCCGCTGGATTGAGAATCTCTGTGGGTGTGATCCCCGCTTCCAATGGCGGCCCCAGGATCCAACCGAGCAGGGCATCTTCGGGGCCATGAATCAAGGCTTCGCCTTGGCGAGCCATGCGGATACTTGGCTGTTGTTCTGGGGGAGTGATGACTGGGCCGCCTCTCCCCAGGTCTTTGAGATGTTGGCCAGGGGTCTGCGGGGGGCCTGGAGTCGGGGAGCCGATCCCGATCTCCTCGTCGCCACGGGTCGCTATGTCGAGCCCGGCGATGCTGCCGCTGGAAAAACTACACCAATCCTCAGGCGTCGCAGTATTTTTCGCTGGCGCCACTCCTATCGCCGCTCCCTTTTTCTGGGCTCCACGCCACCCCATCAAGCCACCCTTATCGGCCCGGGGGCCCGAAGTCATCTGGCACGTTATGCCGACGGTTTTCTTCTGTCTGCAGATCTGGATTACTTTCTTCAACTTTCCCGCTGGCCCGATTTGGAGGTCGAATGCATGGACCTTGAGCTGGTTCACATGCAGTCGGGGGGGGTGAGCGGGCGCGAATCGCGACGGCGTTTTCAGGAGGTGCGCCGTGCCTACGGTCGGGCTTTTGGTTGGCTTTGGTGGCTGCCCTATGGATTCCGCTATGCCCAACGGTTGGCCAGCCTGTTCAGCCCATGAGTGATGTTCTGCTCTTCGGTGCTACCAGTCCATCGGGTCTGGCCTTCCTTCAGGGAGCAGGATCCCTGAAGGTCACGGTGGCTGGCCGGCGACGGCCGCAAGGGTTTGCCGATGGGCCCTTCCAGCTTTGTGATCTGCGGGCGGCCGACTCCCTTGAACACCCACTGGCGGGAACATTGGTGAGTTTTGCACCCCTCTGGGATCTCGCCCCTTTTCTGGCACGGTTGGCGGAGCAGCATCCGGAGCGGCTGGCCGCAGTCAGGGCGGTGGTGGCCTGTTCTTCCTCCTCGGTGATCACCAAACGCTTTGCCTTCAACCGCTTCGATCGCGATCTGGTGCAGCGCCTCACCGCTTCCCAGGACCTGCTGATCCGCACCTGTAAAGATCTTGACCTGCCGTGCAGGATTGTGGCGCCCACTTTGATTTACGGCCAGGTCGGGGCCTACGGCGACCGCAACCTGAGCCAGTTGCTGCAATGGATGCGTCGATTTCCCTTACTACCCCTACCAGCCGATCCCGGCTTACGCCAACCCATCCATGCCAGTCAATTGGCAGCTGTGGTCCGAACGGTGGCCATGGACCTGGTTTGCTCACCCGGAACTCCAACGGGTGACGTCATCGCGGTAGGCGGTGATGACACTATTACCTATCACGAATTACTGCTACGTCTCCAACAACAATGTGACCCGTCTGATCGGGCCCGGTGTTGTCGCCTCGTGACGATACCTGCGTGGTTGTTCCGTGCTGTGGCGTCCCCCCTGCTGGTGGCGGCTCCCAAAGGCTTTGAAGCGGTGATGCGGATGCAGGTTGATCTTGCCGGCTTCATCCCGGCCCACTGGCTCTTGGGTGAGGATCCGCGGCCATTCCCAGTGCTGCCTCTTGTGCATTGATGCGTGGTTATTCCCTTGGGCGGGTTGTGCCAGTCTTGGGGCTTGGATTGGTCTTTTGGTGGCTGTGGCCCTGGATCCCGATGCCGAAGGCAGGGGGCGGTCCCCAAGTCATCACCGTTTTTGTCGAGGATCCCTGGCGAACGTTCAGCGCCATCCAACTGCATCAAAGGCGACCGGGCTCCATCCTTGTCATGCAAGGATCCCAACGCTTTCAGGAGATCAACCGCAGTCAACTGGTGCGCTATGGGCAGTGGCCGCCTGCGATGGAGCCCCCTGTCATTCTCACCGCAGGTTGTGACACGTTTGGTCAGTTGATTGCCCTGGCGCTCTGGTTAAAACAGAAACCGAACCATGGAGAGGTCACCATTGTTACTAGTCCGGCCCATCTGGGGCGGGCCCTGGCAATTGGACGCATCGTTTTGGGCTCCCTGGGGTGGTCAGTTAGCGGGGTCAAAGCTGCCACAGGAGATAATCGGCCCGAAAAACCCTTGCGAACCGTCCGGGACCAGGTCCGCGCCCAGATCTGGCGGGCCACCCGCTGGAATCCCATTCCCGTGAATCGTCCCTGTCTGTGAACCAGCCCATTGCACTGCTTTTGTTCCTTTCAGGCTTCCTGTCCTGGTTGTTGCTTTGGTGGCTCGTTCCGGTGCTGAGACAGCGCCTTCCTGATATCCCCAATGACCGCAGTTCCCATCGTTCACCGACACCTCGCGGGGGCGGTCTGGCCTTTGTTGTGGTGGCCACTTCACTGACTCCCCTCTTCGCTCAGGGGGCCAGTGCCTGGATTCCAGTTATTTGCGCACCCCTGGCTTTGGTTGGAGTTCTGGACGACCGTTTTAACTTGCCAGCATTGTGGCGGTATCTGGCTCAACTCTGTACAGCACTGGCCCTCATGGCTGTGGCCACTTTGGCTTTGCCACTTTGGAGCTTGCCATTGGTCCTACTGGCGGTGACCGCAATCATCAATTTTTTCAATTTTATGGATGGCCTTGATGGCCTTGTGGCGAGTTGTGGTGCTGTGTTGATGATGGCCTCAGGGCAATGGGTTCTTGCCGGTGCACTTTTGGGATTTTTGCTCTGGAATTGGAGTCCTGCCCGAATTTTCATGGGCGATGTTGGTAGCACATACTTGGGAGCAGTTTTTGCAGGGCTTGTTCTACAGAGGCCCCAACCACTTCAATCCCTACTGCTTTTGTTGGTTGCCACACCTCTGTTGGCAGATGCATTGATTTGTGTCCTGAGGCGTTGGCACGCTGGCCAGCAGATTTTTCAAGCCCATCGTTTGCATCTTTACCAACGTCTTCACAGTGCTGGTTGGCCCCATGCCGCCGTAACCGTGCTGTATTTACTTCAGATTACTTTGTTGGCCTTGGGCTTCTGCTTGGGTCTCCCTCTGCCAATCATTTTTGTTGGGCTTCTGATGGTGTTGATGCTTGGGTGGTGGCTTGATCAAAATCAAGCATCCGCATTTTCAGGTGAAAAGGAAAAAAAGGCATGCTAAAGTATTTAGGATTGGTTTTCACGATCCAGCCCCTTACCTACGGCCGTCTATTATTATGTTTTGCACATTTATCCTCCAGTAAATGTATAGAGATGCCAATAATAGACCCAAAAAGCATAGTAAACGAACAGGATTTTGGTTTAATTTATAATGTAATCTTGTAGGTTGTTCCATGACTTTTAACTCTCTCCCTCCACCAGTTAAACCGCTAGGATTCTCCAAGGTCTCTTTCCAGTCTAGATCACCTTTATCTGAAACTCGTTTGCTCAGGTCTTCTAAATCCTTGGTCCTGCTGCGGCGTTTAGTGCTGCTTGGTTTCGACAGCCTATTAATTGTGATTGCCTTTCTTGGCTCACTGCTTTTAGTCAGGTCGCCCGATACCCTCTTTTTTGCCACATCCAAACTACTCCCTTTAGGTGTGGTGAGTGGCCTTGCCGTCTTACTTTTTTCGGGCTGGTATCGAGGCTTGACCCGTTACGCCGGGAGTCATTCTCTTTATGGGTTGATTCCAAGAACTGGGATCATGGTCATTTTGATGATGGGTTTCAGTTCTTTATTGGCCATCAATCTACCACTTGGTTCCTGGTTTCTGTACTGGACTTTCTTTACTGGTGGCGCTATAGCGACTAGAATTGTAATGCGTGACTTGTTAATACAGCAATTATCACGTCAAAATTTTATCCGATCTCCTGAACCCGAAGCCAATGTCACGATGATTTACGGTGCCGGTACATCTGGAATGGCATTACTCACTGCTCTTCGTAATGATCCAAGATTTAGGATTATTGGATTTTTGGACGACGATTCTATTCTTCATGGCCGAACTCTCCAAAATCTACGTATTGATAATCCATCCCGTCTGCCTGTGCTCATTGAGCGCCATAAAGTGTGTAAGATTCTCTTGGCCTTGCCATCCGTATCCCGAGCTCGCAAACGTTTATTAGTCGATCAGTTGACCCGTTCTGGTCTTGAGGTTCTTTCGATTCCCTCCCTATCCCAGTTGGCTGGTAAAGAAAGAATTGTCAGTGATCTTCAAACAGTTTCTATTGAAGATTTGTTGGGACGTGAATCTTCTAATCCAGACCCTATGCTTCTTGAAGCAAGTGTATTGGGAAAAGTCGTTTTAGTTACCGGAGCAGGGGGGTCCATCGGTAGTGAGCTTTGTCGTCAAATCATTTCATTGGGAGCAGCTAAAATACTATTATTAGAGCAGAATGAATTTGCTCTTTATTCCATAGATAATGAGCTGCGTTCCAAAAATAAGACAATTCCCGTATACCCAGTTCTTGGAGACGTCAGTAATTCTAAGCCCTTAACTGCCCTTTGCATTAAGCACGGCGTACAAACCTTATTCCATGCAGCAGCTTATAAGCATGTTCCTATGGTTGAGTCCAATATATGTGCTGGTGTGTCAAATAATATACGCTCGACCCGATCAGTCATTGATGCCGTGATTGCAGCACGTGTTGAAAGATTAACGCTTATTTCTACTGATAAGGCAGTTAGGCCTACTAATGCTATGGGTGCTAGTAAACGCATCTGTGAAATGATGATTCAATCTGCAGCTACTTCTTGCGGACCTAATGGCCCAGTCATGGCGATGGTTAGATTTGGTAACGTACTGGGATCTTCTGGATCAGTCATTCCACTATTTCACAAACAGATTTCCCAAGGAGGTCCGGTCACTGTTACCCATCCTGCGGTTACACGCTATTTTATGACAATCCCGGAGGCTGTTCAATTGGTTTTGCAAGCAACCGGCATGGCCAAAGGAGGAGACTTATTCCTCCTTGACATGGGCGAGCCAGTTAGAATTGCCGATCTTGCCCGTCAAATGATCGAATTATCTGGCCTTCGTTTACGAGATGAAAAAAACTCAGACGGAGATATTGAAATTGAATATACTGGATTGCGACCAGGTGAAAAATTATATGAAGAACTTTTAATCGATACCCAAGATCAGCCTACTCAGCATCCTTTGATTCGACGAGCTTGTGAGCCTAACCCACCTGACAATCATCTATTACCACTTTTAAAAGAGCTTGAAGATGCCCTGACTCGCTGGGATGAAAAAGATACAAGTGACTTGCTCATAAAGCTAGTGCCAGAGTATCATCGTGAAAATCATGTCCATGAATCGAACTAAAATGGATCTTTCCTCAATTCAAATCAAATTCAACTCATTTTGTGTTCGTTACGTTCCTCCATTAACGGCGCGTAATTTATGGCTGCTCATAGCCAGTGCTGTCGCAATTCAAAATATAGTTGTATTTTATACAAGTCAAAATGAATCAATGGCCGTATTTTCCGTCTTAATTTGGGGCGGTGCGCTTATCTGCATGGAAGATCTCATTGAAAAAGTGTACCCTCAGCCGAATCCCGCAATAGCTATTTTAGCTTCGATAATATTGTTTTTTGTCTTATTGAGAACGTCGCTCATATTAAATGCCGATGGTGTTCTATTCCTCTTAGCGCCGCTAGCTGCTGTTGCTCTGGTTCTTTTAATCGAAAAACCCCATTCTATATTTAAGTTTCGAGATTCACTTTTGTGTATGCTTTTATTTCCTGCTAATGCATTGCTAAATCGTGTCATACCTGAATTTCCGATGAGCTTGCTCACGGCAAGACTTTCTGCCTTTTGGTTATCTATTTTAGGTCTAGATCCAGTAGTTAATGGTCGAGAAATATTTTTAGAAGGTGGAGGTGTCACGGTTTTAGGCGCCTGCAACGGTCTTGACATGATTTCTCAGGTTATGTGTATATCATTGATCTTCTTACTTGCTTTTCGTTTAAGGTCGTTAATTTCACGATTTTTATTAATTTTGCTTGCCCCCTTAGTTGGACTGTTTTCAAACACATTTCGCATCGCCTTGCTCACAATATTTAGTGCAAATGGTTCGGGTAAGGGCTATGGATTTTGGTTTGACTTCTTTCATAAGGATACAGGATCTTTGATCTTTTCAGGTTTAGCAGTTTTTATTTTTGGAACTATTTACATGAGATTTCTTGAGCACGAGCTTGGACCTGAATCCCTTATCGTTGAGTCAACTCAAGATTCAACTCCTAATCAAGAAACAGGCTCCTCATGAATCTCAAAAATTTCTACGGAATCTTGGCTATCCTTTCAACAGTAGCGGCAACTCAGTCAATGATTTTTCCGCGTTGGCCAGATGCTTATAAAATTTCCACTGAAAAACTAGATCAACTCATAGAAAATGTCTCTTCCAATGGTCAAATTGTGAAAACTTTGGCTACACTTGGCAATCATTCTGATTATAATGTTTCTCATGCTGCGATAACTAGCTTAAAAATTAACTCCAATTCAGATCTAATATTTGCCAATGTGCAAGTACGTGACCGAAAAGATCTTAGCGTTTCCCATATTACTGAATCAATTAAATCTCTTCAATTGTCAAAATCTGCTATCACGAGTAAGCAACCCCCTTATTTCCTATCTGATACACAACCATCGGGAACAACCTATCAAACCTGCTTTGTTCAAGGTAATCCTTGGCCCGATGGTTTCGCTGTCAGTCAAGATAGATTAACTTCAGCCGTCGATCAAGTAAAGTCTTCCGAAGCTAATCTTGCAATTAAGCGCTTTCTCGGTCTCAGTCCAAGTCGTAATTATCAATGCATGTTAATCACCCTTAGAACATCATTGCCCATCAAAGAAGGCAATCAACTGTGGCTTGACTTGCTTCATCAATTTCAAAATACATTTAATCTAAATAAATAATTTAATGGCTTTTTGGAATAAACTACAAAAACTATCAACTAATTCGGACAAGCCTGTGCAGTCACAGGATCCGTTACATACACAGCCTTTGATTTATAGTTGGATACTGAATCATCAGTTGGCTATAGGACCAATGCCAAGAAGAACATTCCAATGGAATCAGCTAGAAGATGTAGGCTTCAAGACCAGATTCAGCTGCTGCTATCCTCTAGAGAATGTGTTTGCACCCATTCCGTCTGATTGGTTTTCTGCTAACGTTCCCTTACCTGACCATAGACAGCAGGAGTCCCTGGATATCGATAGATTAAGGTTAGCCTTGAATACCGCCGAAGAGTTGGTGATTAATTCAGCACCTGTGTACTTACATTGCTTTGCTGGACAAGAACGATCATCCTTATTGGCTGTTGGGTTAACAGCAAGAATTAAAAAGATTGATGTTTTTTCAGCGTTAGAATGGGTAAGACGGTGTCATCCAATATCCGCACCAAGTTATGAATACCTTGAAATTCTAGAAAACATTTTAAAAGCAGATTAATTTTTATAAATTAAGTTCTTATTTATCTTTATTGCGACGGAAGATTTTTGATATCCAATTGCTTTTGTCTAAAGGCTTTTTGATCCGATTGGATGTTGGCAAGCCATAGTTAGTGGGTCTTTCGGTGGGTGACTTTTCTTTATTGGCTTCGTTGGTGCCAATGCCTGAATCAATGTAGCGTCCTATACCTGAATTGGTATAACGGTCTGAGTTGGGTGACGCTGACTTAGTCATGTACGAGTCACGATATCGCTTGATGTAATTGCCTATGCCATATGATTTTGCGCTTTGCTTTCCGTAACTATCTGTATAGGCATAAGCATAGTGATAATAATATCCATATTCATAGCCATAATCGTTGAGGCGGCTTGGGAAGTTGACTTGGTTGCAAATGATGCCCAAAAGATCCACGCCAGTGGCTTTAATGCGACGTGCTGCTTGAGGTGCGAGACTGCGATTGACTTTTCCGAGGCCAACCAGAAAGAGTATGCCATCTAATTTTTCACCCAACAGAATTGGGTCAGATAGCATTAAACACGGCGGTGCATCAAATAGAATAATGTCATAATCAGATATTGCTCTTAACTCATTGATTACTTCGGCACACCTAGTGGAATTAAGAAGTTTGGCCGGATCTGGTGGCTTGGGGCCGGCCGGCAGCACATCAAGATTATCTTGTAGTCTTATAATCAGTGAACTGATAGGAATACTTGAGTCTGAAAGAATAGACGAAAAGCCTTCACCTGAAGCAATTCCAAGATATCGTGCTTGCATCGGTAGACGCATGTCGGCATCTACAACGAGAACTTTAAGGCCTAGATCTGACAATGTTCGTGCGAAGATACTGACTGATGTTGATTTGCCTTCGCCTTGAGTTGAGGATGTAACACCTACAAGTCTGATGTTATGGTCAGCCCTCAGCAGGCGAAAGGTTGTAAAGAGACTACGTAAAGATTCCTTAATTGCGAATCTTTCGCTAGCAGACATCTTAGAAATACTTGTAGCAATATCAACGCCAGGTTCTAGGGGTAGATAGGGAATCAAGCCTAGGACAGGAAGTTGTAACTCTTTTTCAGCTTCCATTGGAGTATGGAAAACATTATCTGTTTTTTCACGAAGTATTGCAGCTCCAATGCCAGAAAGCAACCCAAGCATTATGGCCTGTAGAAGATTCTTTTTAATGTCGGGCTGAACTGGAGTGTCTCCAAAATTGGGGGGGGAGATTACTTGCCACGGAGTGATAAAGCGTGATCGTTCAAGTTTATAATTTTCTTTGGCTCTTAGATAGGATGCGTAATTTTCTTTTGCGCTAGCGAGCTTTGAGACTATTTTTTCATATTCTCTTAACATTTTAGGGCTATTTTTAAAATTGCGATTGTATAGCATAATTTGCCTATTTACTTCGTCTTGCTGAGATTTATTGGCAAATAATCTGACTCGAATAGAGTCAGCTTTTTGCGATTCTACCACTGGGAGTAGGGCATTTTTCCTGGCCAGAATAGATTGTACGATAGGAGAATCTTCTTTGTAGGTTGCCCTGGCTTGGGCTAGCTGTAGTTCAAACTCGTTGAGCTGATCTGATGGCGTTTTAACATTATTTGTATTTTCGGCTATATTTTCTTGTCTCCCAGGAATCAGTGCGCTATTGCTGCCAAGTTGACTAATTGCTGACGGGGCTCCACTTGGAGTAAAGGTTAGGTGACCTGACTCGACAGATTTGAGTTGACTTTCGAGTTGGGCTTGCTCAACTTGTAAGCTTTGCCATTCATTGGAAAGAGAACTACGCCGATTTTCTATTGTGGATACCACGGCAATAGGATCCACCATTTTATTGACTTCACGAAAGCGGCTTAGCTGGGTTTCCAGTGAGGCAACTTCACGTAAAATTGCCGGTGCTTGTTGGTCAAGATATTTGACGCCCGAATCAAGGGTTGCTTGGCGCTGGGAGAGAGAAAAAGCTACATAATCGTACGCTAATGCGGCAAGTATGGCTTTACCTTTGGTTGGATCTGGCCAATGGAGATCAACTGTAATCACATTTGGAGCGCCTGGAACAGTATCCATGTTGAGATTTTTGGCAATCTCTTCGCTCGATAGTCCAAGTCTGGTGGCGACGGGTGAGGTTAGATATGGGCTGCGGAGAAGTACGATGAGGCTGGGTACATCAATCCTCTGTTTATAACGTGCAATGGCTTCTAACTTTCCACCGTCTCCAGCTACAGGCGAGCCGCCTTCGTCAAATGGGCTGCTGATTTGAAGCTGAAAAGCTCCTTGGTAAACGGGACTGAAAATCCTTTCGCGAATTGTGTTTACAGCAAGGGCGCCTGATACAAGTGCAGATGTGAAAAGAAAAAGGGTTTGTCGGCGCTTGATGGTGCGCAGAATATTTTGGATTCCACCTTCTCTGCCATCGCCAGCCAAAGGCGACAGCCCTTGTTGGAGTTGTTCAGTGGGGCCGCCTTCCAAGGATCGGGTACCCATTGGCAACAGACCACCTAAAGTTGGGTCACCCCCAGGCGCTGGAAGCAGGGGGGCACCGGCTCGGGTCACGGCATGTCATCTCAAATCCAAACGACTCTAGGCCCAATTGGGGACCCGAGTCCTCCGTTGGTGATCGCTTTCGCTTTCGGCCTCAGACTCTCCA
>Ga0114979_10000319_pt1 | contig 31651 bp, 31 predicted proteins | sample S_140625_EF_Meta_FD_87315 | JGI IMG/M metagenome (GOLD analysis project Ga0114979, IMG submission 87315) | Freshwater microbial communities from Lake Simoncouche, Canada to study carbon cycling - S_140625_EF_MetaG | ecosystem: Environmental > Aquatic > Freshwater > Lake | place: Lake...
GGCTTAAGTCTTGGCATGAAACTCGAAAGCTGGCCTCCAGCTAACCTCGAGAAATAATTAGAAAGGAAGCATCATGCGTCACGGAAACGGCTTACGCAAACTAAATAGAACATCTTCACATCGCTTGGCGATGTTGCGCAACATGTCTAATTCTCTTTTGGAGCATGAAGTGATTAAAACCACTTTGCCAAAAGCAAAAGAATTGCGCATGGTTGTCGAGCCTTTGATTACTTTGGGCAAAAAAGACAACTTAGCAAACCGTCGCTTGGCATTTAACCGCACTCGTGACCGCGATATCGTGGCTAAACTCTTCACTGAGTTAGGCCCACGTTATGCAACACGTCCAGGTGGTTATCTTCGTATTTTGAAGTTTGGCTTCCGTCATGGTGATAATGCACCAATGGCTTTGGTTGAGTTGGTTGATCGTCCAGAAGTTGAAGAAACAGCAGCAGTAGTCCAAGAGGCTTAAGCCGCACAGCTATTTAAAAAGCCAGGCTTCGGTCTGGCTTTTTTCATTTATCAGGTTATAAATACAGAATGTCCGAAAACGCTCCAGTCAATCCCAGCAAGCTTTTGGTGGTGGTGACCAGCCTTCCTGATCTAGAGGCTGCTAAAGATATGGCCCATGCCTTACTGAAAAACAATTTAGCTGCCTGTGTGCAGCTTATGGGCGGCATTCAATCGATTTATCGCTGGGAAGGTAAGATTTGCGAAGAACAAGAGGTACTGCTCTCTGCAAAGACGACTGATTCGAAGTGGTCGGAGATTTCTGCATTTATTCAAAGTGCTCACCCTTATGACTTGCCTGAAATTTTAGCTTTCCCCCCAGAGCAATATGAAAAGCAATACGGCAAATGGGTGGAGTCTGAGGTAAATTCGAAGATATGAAAATGCAATCGTTTTTGAAAAAGATTTTGCTGCTACTGGCACTGGTATCAGTACCAGCATTTGCTGCGCCTGATTTTCTGCCACCTGAGAAAGCATTTAAGGTAGAAGCAACTTGGCCAGAAAAATCCAATCAGATTGAAATTGAATTTCTTCCAGCCAAGGGCTATTACATTTATCAAGAATCTCTTCAATTTGAACTTGGTTCTGAGCTTGGCAAGCTAGTCAATATCAAGCCTGCATTACCAATGGGTATCGAAAAGTTTGATGAAACTTTTCAGAAAAAGATGCAGATATATAAGCAACCGTTTATGGTCTTACTTCAAGCAAAACCGGAGCCCAGTAAGCCTATTCATGTTGAAGTAACCCTACAAGGCTGTGCAGAGGCTGGTATTTGCTATCCACCGATGACGCTCAGGTTTTTACTTACCGGACCTGGAGTCAAGGCAGCGCCAATTCCAGAAATAATGGATGGAGCACAAAAATTAGAGACTCAAACTAAAGCAAAATTTAGTCTTGCAGACTTATGGCGAGAGCGCGATGATGTTAATGCAATTGGTCGATTTTTAGAGGGCACTTCTACTGCTTATTTATTCTTAGCCTTCTTTATTCTGGGGCTTGCTTTGGCATTCACACCATGTGTGTTGCCCATGTTGCCAATTTTATCGAGCATTATTTTTGGCTCCCAAGGTGGTAAAAATATATCCAAGGCACGTGCTAGTGCTTTAGCGTTTTCTTATGTATTAGGTATGGCCTTGGTATATGCCGTGGCTGGCGTTCTGATGGCGGCACTTGGTGGAAGTGTACAAAGGGCGCTTCAAAGCCCAGTTGCTTTGGCTGCCTTTGCCATATTGCTATTAATTCTATCGGGCAGCTTATTCGGACTATATGAGCTGAGATTGCCTCATTCTTGGCATCAACAGGTAGATAGACTAGCGGCTCGTCAAAAGGGCGGTAGTGTATTGGGTGCTTTTGCCTTAGGGGGTATCTCTACTTTGGTAGCAAGTCCTTGTATAACCGCCCCTTTGGCTGGGGTTTTAGGTTTTATTGCTCAAACAGGCTCTATGAGTTTGGGTGCAGGCCTTCTCTTTGTAATGGCATTAGGGATGGGTTTGCCGCTGCTCTTTATTGCAATCGAAGCCAGGATTTTGATTCCCTCTACCGGTATCTGGATGGTTTGGTTGCAACGCACCCTGGGGGTTTTATTGGTAGCCACCGCTGCTTGGATCGCATCACCTCTATTACAAAAAAACGATGTTGCCAGCTCTTTAAAAATAGTGAATGGACAGAAGGTACATCAGGTAGGCGATCTGTCTTTTATCGTTATTGAGTCACCATCAGAGCTCGATAAGCAATTGAGTAAAGCAAAAGAAGATAAAAAATTAGTACTCTTAGATTTTTATGCGGACTGGTGCATCAGTTGTAAAGAAATGGAAATTAATACATTTGCCAATACTGAAGTTACTCAAGAACTTAAGCAATTTGTATTGCTTCAGGTTGACGTGACCAAAAATAGCCTTGAGAATCAAGCCTTATTAAAACGTTTTGGCTTATATGGCCCACCCGGAATTTTGATCTTTAATCAAGATTCACAAGAGCAACAAAATCTTCGTGTGGTTGGTTATATGCCGCCACAACGTTTTATTGAGCGCTTAAGGCAAGTAAATAAGTAAACCAAGAGTCCTTATTTAGTTGCCTTAATGAGGCGCGCCGCTTCCAGTGCAAAGTAAGTAAGAACACCATTTGCGCCAGCGCGTTTAAAGGCGACGAGAGACTCCATCATTACTGCATCATGATCAAGCCAACCATTTTGGGCTGCAGCCTTGAGCATGGCATATTCACCGCTTACTTGATAGGCATAAGTAGGAAAATTGAACTCTTCTTTCACGCGCCGAACAACGTCTAAATAAGGCATTCCAGGCTTGACCATCACCATATCTGCACCCTCATTAATATCAAGGGCAACCTCCCGCAAAGCCTCGTCAGTATTGGCGAAATCCATTTGATAGGTTTTTTTATCAGCCTTACCAAGGTTCTTGGCAGAACCAACTGCATCTCTAAACGGGCCATAGAATGCAGATGCATATTTAGCGGAGTACGCCATGATGCGGGTATGAATTAAATTCATTTGCTCTAGTGCATCACGAATTTTTCCGATACGACCATCCATCATGTCTGATGGCGCAACAATGTCTACACCAGCTTGGGCTTGAGCAATTGCTTGTTGTACCAAGATGAGAGTGGTCTCATCATTCAAAATGCGACCTTGTTCATCTAGGACGCCATCTTGGCCATGACTTGTATATGGATCAAGTGCTACATCGGTCATGATGCCTAAGTTAGGGAATCTTTTTTTAAGTTCTCGAACAGCAGTTGGGATTAATCCATTTGGATTAAAAGCTTCTTTACCGTCGGGAGCTTTTAATGAGGCATCAATCACTGGAAAAAGTGCTAGGACTGGAATACCAAGGTCAACACATTCTTGGGCAACATTAAATAGTAAGTCTAATGAAACACGATTGATGCCTGGCATCGAAGCAACGGCTTCAGATTTACCTTTGCCTTCCAGCAAGAAAACAGGGTAAATCAAATCATTTGCAGAAATACTATTTTCTTGCATGAGGCGGCGTGACCAATCATGCCTTCGCATACGACGAGGACGATATTCTGGGAAATGTATTAAAGAACTAGTTGGTGATTTCATTTTCGTGGGTCTCTGCTTCAAATAACCATTTAATTATTAAATTATCAGCCTCTTCAAGACCGATACGTTTGGTGCTGGAGAATAATTGTGCCGTAAGTTGCTGAGAGTCTCCCGCGCCACCCGGTAACGCTGGGTCATATTGCTGAAGTTGCTTTCTGACAGCCTCTAGGACGTGTTTACACTCACTTTTATTGAGTTTGTCGCATTTACTTAACAAAATATGAATGGGCTTGCCAGTGGGCACAAACCACTGAATCATTTGCTCATCTAAATCCGTAATACCGCGCCTGGCATCAACAATTAGCACCATCCCAACTAACTGCTCACGTTCTTGTAAATAATCGCTTAGAAGGGCATTCCAGTGATATTTAGTCTCATGGTTTACGGCGGCATAGCCATAGCCTGGTAAGTCCACTAAATAGGCTAGAAGGTCATCTTTGGAGAAAAGACCAAAATAATTGATGTGTTGGGTACGACCAGGCGTTTTACTGGCAAAAGCCAGCCTTTTTTGGTTGCAAAGGACATTGATGGCGCTAGATTTTCCGGCATTTGAGCGACCAGCAAAAGCCACCTCACGAAGGGGGGTGGCAGGCAGGCAATGGGTGTCATTGACTGTGGTGGCGAATCGGGCTTGAAAGAGTTTAGACATGTCCAGAAGCTATTGTAAAATCACGCAAAATCATGAAATATCTCATGGTGTTGGGTAAAAAGTTGTAAATGTAGGGCCCAAACACTTTTAGGAATTTTTGCCAAGGTAAACATAATGCTTCAAACCCCTCAAATCTCCAAATTAACTAGCTTGCGTGCTAGTTTTGCTGCCCTCACAATTTGTGCTCTAACTGGCATTTCTGGCCTTGCTATTGCAGCTGATCCTGCCCCTGCTGCCCCTATGGCTGATGCCAAGGCTGTGGTCCCAGGTAAGCCAAAGGTCGATCCGGCCGCTGGTGAAACCTTATATTCTGCTGGGGATCCAACGCGTGGCGTAGTAGCCTGTATTACCTGCCATGGTCCAAAAGGCCAAAGTGCGGTAAGTACGTGGCCTAAGTTGTCTGCTCAACATGCTGCCTACACTGCTAAGCAGTTAAGAAATTATAAAGATGGCACACGTGCCAATCCAATCATGATGGGTATGGCTGCTACTTTGACTGAACAAGATATGAACAATATTGCAGCTTTCTTGGTCAAGCAAGAGCCATCATTAGGCGTTGCTCAAAATAAAGATGCGATCACATTGGGTCAGAGCATCTATCGTGGCGGTATTGCTGCTAAGGGTGTTCCAGCTTGCGCCGGGTGCCACAGCCCAACGGGTGCTGGTAATCCATCTCAGTACCCACGTTTAGGTGGTCAATGGGCTGATTACTCTAGCGCTCAGTTATTAGCTTTCCGTGAGGGTACTCGTAAAAATAGCAGCCAAATGACCACGATTGCTACCAAACTTTCCGATCAAGAAATGAAAGCAGTTTCAGATTACATCGCCGGTTTGCGTTAACCATCCTTACTTAATAAAAAACCCCGTCACATTAGCGGGGTTTTTTATTTGCTAAAAATAGTTGAGATTATTTTGGCAAAACTATTTCACTTGCAAATAAGTCTTGTGTGTATTCGCGTTTACGAATGACATAAACATTTTTTCCATCCACCATAATTTCAGCAGGTTTTGGGCGCGTGTTGTAGTTAGATGCCATCACAAAACCGTATGCTCCAGCAGAAAGAATGGCCAAGACATCTCCTTCTTCAACGGCAAGAGAGCGATCTCTACCAAGCCAATCTCCAGACTCGCATACCGGACCAACCACATCGTAAGTCCTTGCTTTAGTTGCTTTAGTTTTTACAGGTACGATGCCGTGATGGGCTTCATATAAGGCGGGGCGCATGAGCTCAGTCATGGCGGCATCAACGATACAAAAGTTTTTTTCAGCGCCCGGCTTAAGGTATTCCACTTTGGTTAGTAGCACACCAGCATTGCCGACGAGGGATCTTCCTGGTTCCAAAACAATATCAAGATGTCCAAAGCCTCTTTCAGCTACTCGATTTAAAAGGGTATTGGTGAACTCTGTAATGTCGGGCGGCGTTTCATCACTATAAGCAATACCTAGACCACCACCCAGATCAAGATGGTGAATCACAATACCTTCCCTTTTCAGGATTTCTACTAGATCTAAAACTTTATCGAGCGCATCTAAATAAGGAGCGGTTGTGGTGATTTGCGAACCGATGTGACAATCAATTCCAACAACATCAATTTGCGAAAGTTGTGCAGCTTCTCGATAGGTCTTTAAAACCTCGTTATACGCAATGCCAAATTTATTTCCTTTAAGCCCAGTAGAAATGTAGGGATGCGTTTGCGCATCAACATCGGGATTTACGCGCAAGGAAATAGGCGCACGGCATTGGAGTTTGCTAGCCACACGATTAATTTGATGAAGCTCAGCAATAGACTCGACATTAATACATTTCACGCCAGCATCTAAGGCTTGAGCGATTTCTGTAGCTGATTTGCCTACCCCTGCAAATACAAGACTTTTAGGATCTGCGCCAACAGCCAGTGCGCGCGCTAATTCACCGCCGCTGACTAAGTCAAAGCCTGCGCCAAGTTTTTTAAGGCAATCAATTACTGCTAAATTACTATTCGCTTTCATGGCGTAATGAACGCGAGCCCGACGCTTTCCATTGGCATCGATACAGGCGCGATCATATGCTTGATATGCATCAGTGAAGGCTTTTCTGCTGTATACATAGAGTGGGGTGCCGAACTCATTTGCTAAGTCTGCTAAAGGCACTTCCTCGGCATACCAGTTACCGTTACGTTCTGTAAATCCAGATAATTGAGGCAGTGGGATGACTTTACTTGTCATTGCTAGTTGGTGTTTTAGTGGATTCTTGCGCCTGAGGTGGATACAGTATCCCTTTGGGTTCGGGTGCGGTGGGCGCTGGTGGTATCGGTGGAATAATCGGCAAAATCAGAGGCCCCCTAACCCCACACCCAATTAGGGATATTAGGAGGCTAATGCCAAGGGCTCTATTAATAATCGCTATCATGAATGTCTCTAAAACGAATGATTGAATATAGCATGCAGGACGCAGGTATGAATCCAAATAATCTAAGTATTGAAACTATTGATGACAAGCAATTTCATGAGCAGGGCAGCCATTTATTGCACTCGATTGAATTGGCTCTAGAGGCAGCTGATGATGAGCTCGATCTAGATCTAGATTTAGAGCGCCAAGGGGGCAATGTTATCAATATTCGTTTTCGGGATAAAAGCGTGATTGTGATCAACACACAGCCACCGTTACATGAGATTTGGGTTGCTGCTAAATCGGGGGGTTATCACTATCGGTGGGCGGGTTCGATCAATCAGCCGCTATGGTTGGATACCAAAACAGGCCGCGAGCTATTAAGCGATTTATCCCAATTTGCTTCTGCTCAGTCAGGCAAAAACATCACTATTGCGCTCAAGAAAAATTAAGCTACGGTATTTTAGGCAGCACCAGTAGCTTGTAGAGTTTCTAGTACTAGAGCATCAGGTACGCTCTTAATTTGGGCCTTACCAATCTTCTCAAGAACCACGTAGCGAATTTGACCGCCTTCAGTTTTTTTATCTACCTGCATGAGCTCCATATACCTTGGGGCGCCAAATTTAGGCGCTTCTGTTGGTAGGTTCATGGACTGGATCACTTTCCTTAAACGGTCAAGATCGGCTTTACTGATGTGATTGAGTCGGCAAGATAAGTCAGCGCCCATCGCCATTCCACAAGCTACCGCTTCACCATGCAACCACTCGCCATAACCCATACCTGCCTCAATTGCATGACCAAAAGTATGACCAAAATTGAGCGTAGCGCGAATGCCACCTTCTCTCTCGTCAGCAGATACAACCGCAGATTTAATTTGACATGAACGCAGTACGGCATGAGCCATAGCCTCTGTATCGCATGCCAGCAGGGCAGCTGTATTTGCTTCAATCCAATCTAAAAATGCGGCATCTGCAATCGCGCCATGCTTAATCACTTCCGCAAGGCCGGCTGAAAGCTCACGGGCAGGTAAGGTTTTTAATGTACTCAGATCGGCAACCACTGCTACCGGTTGATGAAAAGCACCGATCATATTTTTACCAAGAGGATGATTGATGCCCGTCTTACCACCCACTGAAGAGTCAACTTGTGCCAGTAAGGTCGTGGGTACCTGAATGAAACGCACGCCACGCATAAAGCTTGCAGCGGCAAAGCCTGTCATATCTCCAATGACGCCACCACCCAAAGCTACCAATATAGTTTGACGATCAGCGCCATATTTGAGAAGGTCATCAAAAATCAACTGTAGGTTTTTCCAGTCTTTATATGACTCACCATCTGGTAATGAGATGGTTCTAACAGGCTTGCCAAAGCTGGCTAAGGTTTTAGTAAGGCGCTCTGCGTAGAGCGGGGCAACAGTAGTATTGGTGACGATATAGATAGAGGTCGCTTTTTCACAAGCGCTAAATAAAGCAGGCTGATCAATCAGGTTGGCGCCAATATAAATGGGATAACTTCGGATACCAAGATCAACTTCAAGTGTTTTCATCATAGTCTTTAATGGGAAAGTTCAAGCTGCATGATTAGAGTATTGACCAATTGATTAACGCTTGGTTTGCCAGTTTCAATTACATGATCAGCGATTTCGCGGTAAAGAGGATCGCGAATCGCATATAAATTTTCTAGAATTTTTTTAGGGTCACCATTTTTCAGCAAGGGACGTCCATCACCACCTCTAGTGCGATGCCACAGCTCAATGGGATTAGCATGAAGATAAATTACTGTGCCGCGCTCGCTGAGCACTTTGCGGTTTTCTGGTAATAGAACTGCGCCACCACCTGTCGCTAAAATGATATCTTCTTCCGCCGTAATATCGCGGATAGTTTGAGCTTCGCGCTTCCGAAAGCCTTCTTCACCTTCCATTTCGAAAATGACCGGTATCTTGACCCCACATCTTTCTTCAATGACATGATCAGCATCTAAAAAACGACGCCCTAATTTTTTTGCCAATACTTTTCCAACGGTTGATTTACCGGCGCCCATGAGGCCAATGAGAAAAATATTTTTGCTTGAAGAGTTCACTCTCTGATTTTATTAGGGTTTGTCTAGAACGGTGGGCGTTAGAAAGACAAGTAACTCAGTTTTATCTCGTAATTTAGATTTATGGCGAAATAAGTGGCCAATAACAGGAATATCGCCCAATAAAGGAATTTTGACCTCATCCTCTCGCTCGGTAGTTTGAAAGATTCCGCCAATAATGGCTGTACCGCCATTTTCAACGGTCACTTCTGAGCTTAGGCTTTTAGTGTCAATGGCGTAGCCCTGCTCCGTTTTCATTCCAATAGTGTCTTTGTTAATGCCAACAAGCATTGAAATTTTCCCGTCAGGATGAATTTTGGGAAGCACTTCTAAACGTAGATTAGCCTTTCTGAACTGAAGTTTGTTGCCATTTTGGGAGGTAGTTTGATAAGGAAGCTCTGTGCCTTGTTCAATGGTTGCCTTTACTTGATCTCCGGTCATGATGCGAGGGTTAGACAAAATTTTCCCCTGACCTTCTGTTTCTAGTGCTGAGAGCTCTAGTTGAAGTAAGCGTTGCGCATTTTTTGAAACCAGCGTTGCTGCAACAGTTGCTGGGTTAAAGCCACTGAGGCCAGCAACCCCTAAATCTGAAGTGCTGGCGATAGTTTGCTCAGGATTGCTGCTAATGGCATTGGCTTGGGCTCCTAATTTAACGCCTAGCTCACGCGCAAAACGTTCATCAGCCTCAACAATCCGAGCTTCAATCAAAATTTGTCGTGGACTATTGACGTGGTCGCCTCCAAATGGCAGGGCAGCGTCTTCTCGCCGATATTTTTGAAAGGCTTGGATTTCTGCGTGAGGACCAATCCAGTAGATATCTCCATTTCGAATGAGGCGCAAACCTCTACTAGCTAGAATGGAGTGCAGGGCAGTCTGCCAGGGGGTGTTATTCAAGTGAACCGTTATCTTCCCAGTGATGGACTCGCTCAGCAAGAAGTTGGTATTACCCATTTTGGCCAAGACCTGTAAGAGTTCAGAAACCTCAATCTCAGAAAAATGAAGACTCACAGGCGCATTTACTAAATTTTGCGTGAGGTCAGCACTATGGGCAGGGCGTGCCAAAAATGGCACGAATAAGGCGAGTGAAAGAATCAAAAAAAGTAATTTTTTACGGGTTTGGATCATTCACTTTTTACCGGCTTTAGGACAATCGATTTACCTAGTGGGTGGCTGAGTGTTGCCATGTCTTTTTCAATCTGAGTTAGGCGCCATTCACCTAGTGCTAGGGCGCCTTTTGGGAACAGCACATGGGATTTGCCATCCTGAAACAAGGCCTGCTGGATGCCGCCCATTTGGCTGCTACCCAAGTAGCGCCAAGCACGAATTTCTTGCTCGCCAGGATGTGGCGCTGGCTTTGAACTCGTCTGGGTTTTAGGCTTTATTTGCTTTAATGAGTGAATACTTACTTCTAATATATCTATTTCTTCATATAGATCGTCTACTTCCTCACCTAGTTCTTTGCGCAATACAGTGAGCTCTTTTCGTAGTGCGGCAATTTGGTTTTGAGATTCTTGTAGATCTTCACTGGTATGGTGATTAAAGGATCCATAGGCAATCAATCCAACAAAGCACAAGACTCCTGTGAGGGCTGCAAGCGCTATAAAAACAGTAAATGTTTTGCCCTGCTTAAAGTAATCAAGGCGAGCTACGGCCTCGAAAATCGGCTTTGAATTTGAATGTCCCTGAGCCTGTGAATCCATGCTCTTTTGATGGGTAGATTTGCGAATTCCATGGGGATCAGGAATAGCAGGGTCATCCCCTAATTCACTCAATAGATGATCAAAAGACTGGGAGGAGATATGTCGTGCAGGCATACCAATATTTTTTGAGTATTGGCAATCAAAAAATATCAGCTTAGGCTTAATTTGGCATCAGAACACCACGAATTGGCAATTAAAAAGACAGGGTTTAAGCGCTTTTAGAATATCTACTTAAGCACCCTATAATTTGGGCATATGGCTCTCCCCCCAAAAGACAAGCCGCCGTTCAATCAGCGAAATTTCCGTCAGTTAGACAGACGCGCTGGTCAATATGGGAGTCAAGCTCCTTTGCCACGCAAGTCATCTAGCAACCCGTTGATTAAGGCCTTGCTCATTATTGGAGTGGTCTTTGCATTGGTGGTGGCGCTTTTGATGGGCTATGCATTTCTAATTGCTAAACCTAACCTACCCAAAATTTCTGCCTTAACGGATTACAACCCTAAGACGCCCTTGCGAATATACACGGCAGACAAGGTTTTAATTGGTGAGTTTGGCGAAGAGCGTCGAAAAGTTATTCCCCTAAATGAGATCCCGCAAAGTATGCGTAATGCGATCCTGGCTATTGAAGATGATCGTTTTTATTCTCACGGTGGCGTCGATTACGTAGGTATCTTGAGGGCGGCTTTGACAAATTTGCGAGGCAACCTTTCGCAAGGTGCGTCCACAATCACCATGCAAGTGGCGCGCAACTTCTTTTTAAGTAACGAAAAGACTTTTAGCCGTAAGATTTATGAGGTACTTTTATCTTGGGAGATAGAAGCACAGTTGACTAAAGATAAGATTCTTGAGATTTATATGAATCAAATATTCTTGGGACAAAGGGCTTATGGATTCTCGAGTGCTGCACAAATTTATTTTGGCAAAGAGTTAAAAGACATCACCATTGCTGAGTCTGCTATGTTAGCGGGCTTGCCCAAGGCACCTTCAGCATATAACCCGGTAACTAATTTTCGTCGCGCCAAAATTCGTCAAGAATATATTTTGCAGCGCATGCGTGATTTATCTTATATCTCACAAGAAGACTATCAAAAAGCGATGGCTGAAGAGCTTAATATTCGCGGCTTAGGAAATGAATTTAGTGTACGCGCCGATTTTCCTGCAGAAATGGTTAGGCAATTACTCTTTACGCAATATGGTGAAGCAATTTATTCACAAGGTATCGACGTTTACACAACTATCTTGAAGGCCGACCAAGATGCTGCATATAAAGCAGTACGTCGCGGAATTTTTGAATATGACTTGCGGCATGCTTATCGAGGGCCAGAGGGTTTTATCACTCTTCCAGAAGACCCTGTTAAACGTCAGCGAGCCATTGATGAGGCTTTGTTAGCCTACCCTCAATTAGATGACTTGCAATCGGGAGTGGTGCTCGATTTGAAGCCTAAGGAAATGCAGGTGATGACTGCTTCAGGTGATGTCATTGCGATTAAAGGCGATGGTTTGAAGTTAGCTACGGCTTCGCTTACAGATAGCGCACAACCTAAAAAGCGTTTGCGTCCTGGAGCGATTGTGAGATTACTATCGGATGGCGGGGTTTGGAAGTTGGCGCAACTCCCTCAAGTGGAGGCCGCCTTTGTTTCTATGAATACTGAAACAGGCGCGATCCTTTCTTTAGTTGGGGGCTTTGATTTTCGTCGGAATCAGTTTAATCATGTCACCCAAGCTTTACGTCAACCAGGATCATCATTTAAGCCCTTTATATATGCTGCGGCAATCGAAAAAGGTTTCTCTCCTAGTACTCTTGTCAATGATGCGCCTATATCTATTGGCAGTATGGAGACTGGCAGTCAGGTTTGGGAGCCCAAAAACTACGATGGCAAGTATGACGGCATGATGCGTTTACGCAATGCGTTAGCAAAATCAAAGAATTTAGTTTCTGTGCGAATCATTCGCGCGATTGGACCATCTTATGCACAAGAATATATTCAGCGTTTTGGGTTTGAACCAGAAAAGCATCCTCCATATTTAACGATGGCACTTGGTGCTGGCTCAGTGACACCTCTACAAATGGCATCAGCTTATAGCGTTTTTGCAAATGGCGGGTATCGTGTGGATCCATTTCTGATTGAGAAGATGATGGATTCTAAGGGCATAGTTTTATTTGAGGCAAAGCCAACCCATGCGCGCGACGATGCAAGCAGAGTATTGGATGCGCGCACTGCATTTGTGATGGATAGCATGCTGCAAGAAGTTACCAAGACCGGCACGGCCGCTTCGGCTCGAGTCAAACTTGGGCGTAACGATATTGCAGGAAAAACAGGGACTACTAATGAGTCTCACGATGCCTGGTTTGCCGGCTATAACCCAAAGGTAGCAGCAGTTGCATGGATCGGCTTTGATAAGCCTGCCAGCTTGGGCGATCGCGAAACGGGCGGCGGCCTTGCTCTACCAATGTGGATTTCGTATATGGGTATTGCTTTGAGAAACCTTCCACAAGAAACTCGCGAGGTTCCTGGTGGAGTGACACAAGTCGACGGAGATTGGTTTATTCCTGAGTTCTCAAGCGCTGGTGGCGTACGCGAACTAAAATAGCTCGCTCAGATTATGGCTCGCCAAGCTCGCACTGTAATACCTGGACAGGTAATGCATGTCATGGTGCGTGGAAATAATCGCGAAGCTCTTTTTTTTACCGATGACGATCGGCGTATTTATTTGCAATGGTTACAAGAGGCTGCTAAGCATTTTGGATGCGCAGTTCATGCTTTCGCATTAATGCCAAATCATGTACATCTTTTATTGACGCCACAAGATGAAGATTCGCTTGCTAAAACAATGCAGTCCTTGGGCCGGCGTTATGCGCAGTACTTTAATCAACAACATAAACGATCAGGAACCATTTGGGAGGGGCGCTACCGCTCATCTTTAATAGACCCAGAATATTTTCTGCGCTGTCAGCGTTATGTTGAGCTAAACCCAGTGAGGGCTGGTTATGAATCCAGTCCTCAGGATTCAAGTTGGACTAGTTTTTTAACCCATATTGGCGGAAATTCCGATCCATGGCTGGTAGATCATGAGAACTTTTGGCGATTAGGTAATACTCCCTTTGAGAGGCAAATGGGTTGGGCTGCTTTTGTTAAGGAGGGCGCACCCCATTGGGAGGATCAGCAAATTACCGAATCATTGCTGCGATCAAAGCCCTGGGTAAGCGACATCTACGCCAAAAAGCTCTTTAAAGACTGCCCAGAGCTAGTCCAAATTCGCCAACGTGGACGCCCAAGAAAAATAAATGTATTAAATTCAGTCACTTAGGCTTAATTGGGTTTTGCTGGACCCATATGTAGCGCTATAAATATTTGACTCTGTCCCTATTTATATAATACATTTTGGTTCTGTATAGAAATAAATGGGACGGAGTCAATTTATTTCTATTGCATCACTATGGGTATTCACCTATATTTGATCCTCCAAAAGTAATCAGGCCTTTGTCGCCCCTCGGAAATACTATGACTACACAAACAAATATCAATCTTCGCCCAAGCGCTCATGGTTTGTATGACCCACAAAATGAGCATGATGCCTGTGGCGTAGGATTTGTTGCACACATTAAGGGAAAGAAATCCCACGAGATCGTTTCTCAAGGTTTGCAAATTTTGGAGAATCTAGATCACCGTGGTGCAGTCGGTGCAGACCCATTAATGGGGGATGGCGCTGGTATTTTGATTCAGATTCCCGATACGCTCTATCGTGAAGAAATGGCCAAGCAAGGAGTGACTTTGCCGCCATTAGGTGAGTATGGCGTTGGCATGATTTTCTTGCCAAAAGAACATGCCTCACGTTTAGCGTGTGAACAAGAGCTTGAGCGAACAGTTCGCCTCGAAGGCCAAGTAGTTTTAGGTTGGAGAGATGTGCCAATTGATATCAAGCTTCCGATGTCTCCAACCGTTCGAATGACAGAGCCTTTCATTCGCCAAATTTTTATTGGTCGTGGCCGCGACATCATGACAACGGATGCGCTTGAGCGTAAGTTGTATGTCATTCGTAAAACTGCCAGTCATGCTATTCAAGATTTACATTTAAAGCATGGCAAAGAATATTTCGTTGCTTCTATGTCCGCCCGCACTATTGTCTACAAAGGCTTGCTGTTGGCTAACCAAGTTGGAGCGTATTACCAAGATCTCCAAGATCCACGAACCGTATCTGCGCTCGCCTTAGTTCATCAACGCTTTTCAACGAATACATTCCCTGCATGGGAATTGGCGCATCCCTATCGCATGATTGCGCACAACGGTGAGATCAATACCGTTAAAGGAAATGTGAACTGGGTGAATGCTCGTGAGGGCGCTATTAGCTCCCCAGTATTGGGTGATGATTTGAAAAAATTATGGCCATTAATTTATCCAGGACAGTCAGATACAGCCTGTTTTGATAATTGTTTAGAGTTATTAGTCATGTCTGGTTATCCTTTGGCACAAGCCATGATGATGATGATTCCTGAGGCATGGGAACAGCATGCATTAATGGATGACAATCGCCGTGCCTTCTATGAATATCACGCAGCAATGATGGAACCATGGGATGGTCCTGCTGCGATGGCCTTCACTGATGGTCGTCAAATTGGTGCAACGCTCGATCGCAACGGTTTGCGTCCAGCACGGTATTACGTCACAGATGACGACTTAGTCATCATGGGCTCTGAAGCAGGCGTATTACCTATTCCTGAAAGCAAAATTGTTCAAAAGTGGCGTCTTCAACCAGGCAAGATGTTCATGATTGATATGGAGCAAGGGCGCATTATTGATGACGTAGAGCTAAAGAATGCTGTATCAAAAGCAAAGCCATACAAGAGCTGGATTGATGCTGTGCGTGTGAAGCTTGATGAAGTTAATGCAAGTAAAGTCGATTTAATCGATGAAAAAACGACGATTCGTCCCGCTGCAAAACTGTTAGATCGCCAGCAAGCTTTTGGCTATACCCAAGAGGATATTAAGTACCTCATGGCTCCAATGGCCATGAGTGGTGAAGAAGCTATCGGCTCGATGGGCAACGATAGCCCATTAGCTGTTCTCTCAAATAAGAACAAGCCCTTATATAACTACTTCAAGCAATTATTTGCGCAAGTGACTAATCCTCCAATTGACTCTATTCGTGAAAATATGGTCATGTCTTTGGTGTCATTCATTGGGCCCAAACCCAATTTACTTGATACCAACAATATCAATCCTCCAATGCGGCTGGAAGTCAGTCAGCCAATTTTGGATTTTGATGACATTACCAAGATCCGTCATATTGGTCACTATACCAATGGCAAGTTCCGCTCATACGAGCTAGATATTTGTTATCCAGCTTCATGGGGTAAGGCTGGAATAGAAGCTCGTCTTGCTTCTTTATGTGCAGAGGCTGCGGATGCCGTTCGTTCTGGTTACAACATCTTGATCGTGAGCGATCGTCAGATAGATGAGAAGCATGTTGCAATTCCTGCATTGTTAGCTACCTCGGCAATTCATCAGCATCTGGTTCAAAAAGGATTGCGGACTAGTGTAGGCCTTGTCGTTGAAACTGGTAGCGCTCGTGAGACACATCACTTTGCGCTGCTGGCTGGTTATGGTGCTGAAGCAGTTCATCCATATCTCGCAATGGAAACTTTAGCTGAAATGGCTAAAGGCCTATCTGGCGATTTAGCTCCTGAAAAAGCAGTGAAGAATTTCATTAAAGCGGTTGGTAAAGGCTTGCAAAAAGTGATGTCCAAAATGGGCATTTCTACTTATATGTCTTATACCGGCTCACAGATTTTTGAAGCCATTGGTTTGAATCACGACATCATTGATCAGTATTTCAAAGGCACACCATCGAATGTGGGTGGGATCGGCGTATTTGAAGTGGCCGAAGAGGCTTTGCGGATGCATGCTGCAGCGTTTGGTAATGATCCAGTATTAAACAATATGCTCGATGCTGGCGGTGAATATGCATACCGTATTCGTGGTGAAAACCATATGTGGACACCCGATACGATCGCGAAATTACAGCACTCTACTCGGATTGGTGCAGAGAAAGGCTATCAGACTTATAAAGAGTACGCCAATATCATTAACGATCAAACTAAGCGTCAAATGACATTACGCGGTTTGTTTGAGTTCAAGATTGATCCAGCAAAAGCGATTCCGCTTGATGAAGTCGAATCTGCAAAAGAAATCGTAAAACGTTTTGCAACGGGCGCGATGTCCTTAGGTTCGATCTCTACTGAGGCGCATGCAACACTGGCGATTGCGATGAACCGCATCGGCGGCAAGTCCAATACAGGTGAGGGCGGTGAAGATCCTAATCGTTATGTTAATGAGCTCAAAGGAATTCCAATCAAGAAGGGTGAGACCCTCGCAAGCATTTTGGGTAGCGATGTAGTTGAGGCGAATATCCCATTGTTAGACGGTGACTCCTTGCGTTCGAAAATTAAACAAGTAGCTTCTGGCCGCTTTGGTGTCACTACTGAATATTTGCGTTCAGCCGATCAGATTCAGATCAAGATGGCGCAGGGCGCTAAACCGGGTGAAGGTGGTCAGTTGCCAGGCGGAAAAGTTTCTGACTATATCGGTAAATTACGTTTTTCTGTGCCAGGAGTTGGATTAATTTCTCCACCACCACATCATGATATTTATTCGATTGAGGATATTGCTCAGTTAATTCATGATTTGAAGAACGTCAATCCAAAAGCAGACGTTTCTGTGAAGTTGGTATCTGAAGTGGGTGTTGGAACAGTTGCTGCTGGTGTTGCTAAAGCAAAAGCAGATCACGTGGTGATTGCTGGTCATGATGGCGGTACTGGCGCATCACCACTCTCTTCAATTAAGCATGCTGGTTCGCCTTGGGAACTCGGTTTGGCTGAAACACAGCAAACGCTTGTTCTTAATGGTTTGCGTAGTCGTATTCGGGTACAAGCTGATGGCCAAATGAAAACAGGTCGTGACGTAGTCATCGGCGCTTTGTTGGGTGCTGATGAGTTTGGATTTGCGATCGCCCCATTGGTTGTCGAGGGTTGCATCATGATGCGCAAGTGCCATTTAAATACCTGCCCCGTGGGTGTTGCTACTCAAGATCCAGAGTTACGGAAGAAGTTCTCTGGAAAGCCAGAGCATGTGGTGAATTTTTTCTTCTTTGTTGCAGAAGAAGCCCGTGAGATCATGGCGCAGCTCGGTATTCGTAAGTTTGATGACTTGATTGGCCGTGTTGATTTCTTAGATACCCGTAAAGGCATTGATAACTGGAAAGTCCACGGCTTAGATTTCAGCAAAATCTTTGCTGAGCCACAAGTTGCAGGCGACGTTCCACGCTATCAAGTCCTCACACAAGATCATGGCTTGGGTAGTGCGCTCGATAATATCTTGATAGAGAAGAGCGAGCCCGCTTTAGAGCGTGGTGAAAAAGTTTCTTTCATTGTTCCGGTCAAGAATGTAAATCGTACAGTCGGCGCTATGCTTTCTGGTGAGGTTGCTCAGCGCTATGGTCATGCAGGCTTGCCTGATGACACGATTCATATTCAATTAAATGGCACTGCTGGACAAAGCTTTGCTGCCTTCTTGGCACATGGCATTACCCTGGACTTAGTGGGTGATGGCAATGATTATGTTGGTAAGGGCATCTCTGGCGGTCGCGTCATTGTGCGTGCACCACATGAGTTCCGTGGCGATACTGCAAAAAATATCATCGTTGGTAATACCGTTCTTTACGGTGCAATAGCAGGTGAAGCCTTCTTTAATGGTGTTGCAGGAGAGCGTTTTGCAGTTCGTAATTCAGGTGCTACTACGGTGGTAGAAGGTACTGGTGACCATGGTTGCGAATATATGACCGGCGGAACTGTAGTGGTGCTTGGAACAACAGGCCGCAATTTTGCTGCGGGCATGAGTGGCGGTATTGCTTATGTTTACGACGAAGACGGTATGTTTGATAAGCGTTGCAATACCAGTATGGCAACTTTAGAAAAAGTATTGCCTTCTGCGGAGCAAGTCGCCAAGATTCCTCAGTCTGATTGGCATGCTCCTGTTGACGTTAAAGATGGCGGTGAGCGTATAACCGATGAGCAAATTTTGAAGGGCTTAATTGAGCGTCATTTCCGTTACACCGGATCGGAGCGTGCTAAAGCGCTTTTAGCCGATTGGGAAAATGCCCGCACTCGTTTTGTGAAAGTGCTTCCAACTGAGTACAAGCGCGCTTTGGGCGAACTGTGGGAAAAGTCACAGAAGAAAACGGTTACTGCTTAATGAACGTAGATATTAAGAAAAGATATTAAGGATTAAATATGGGTAAGGTCACTGGATTTATGGAGTTTGAGCGCGTTGATGAAACATACGAAGCGCCTATTAAACGCCTCCATCATTACAAGGAATTTGTCGCGGCACTCACCGATGAAGAAGCAAAAATTCAGGGTGCGCGTTGTATGGACTGTGGTATTCCGTTTTGTAATAACGGCTGTCCAGTCAATAACATCATTCCAGATTTCAATGATTTAGTTTTCCATAATGACTGGAAAAATGCTCTAGAGGTTTTGCATTCCACCAATAACTTCCCAGAGTTTACAGGCCGTATTTGCCCAGCACCATGTGAAGCTGCTTGTACTTTGGGCATTAATCGTGCACCGGTTGGTATTAAGTCAATTGAGCATGCGATTATCGATAAGGGTTGGGAAAACGGTTGGGTTAAGCCCCAGCCATCTAAAGTCAAGACTGGCAAAAAAGTAGCTGTTGTTGGCGGCGGCCCTGCTGGAATGGCAGCAGCACAGCAATTGGCGCGTGTTGGCCATGACATTACTGTATTTGAAAAGAATGATCGTGTTGGTGGTCTTCTACGTTACGGTATTCCTGATTTCAAAATGGAAAAATGGTTGATTGATCGTCGAGTTGAGCAAATGCAAGCCGAAGGTGTGAAATTTGAAACGGGTGTATTTATTGGCAAAGAGGCGATTGGTGCAGAAGTTAAAAACTATGCTACCAAGACGATTTCTCCAGATCAGTTGATGAAGGATTTTGATGCCGTTGTTATTACCGGTGGTGCTGAGCAGCCGCGTGATTTACCTGTGCCTGGTCGCGATTTAGCAGGCGTTCACTATGCGTTGGAATTTTTGATTCCCCAGAATAAAGAAAATGCAGGCGATTTTAAAAACGAAATTCGTGCAAGCGATAAACATGTAGTTGTTATTGGTGGTGGCGATACTGGGTCAGATTGTGTTGGCACATCTAATCGTCATGGTGCTAAACAGATTACTCAGTTTGAATTATTGCCACAGCCACCAGAAGAAGAGAATAAGCCCTTAGTTTGGCCCTATTGGCCAACGAAGTTACGTACTTCGTCGTCTCATGAGGAGGGTTGCGAGCGTGATTGGTCAGTGGGCACTAAGCGTTTTGAGGGAAAAAATGGCAAAGTCGAGAAACTCATTGGAGTGCGTTTGGAGTGGAAAGACGGAAAAATGTCAGAAGTGCCTAATTCTGAATTTGAGATCAAGGCTGATTTAGTTCTATTAGCAATGGGTTTTGTATCTCCAGCTCAGCAAGTATTAAAAGCTTTTGGTATTGAAAAGGATGCTCGTGGCAATGCAAAAGCCACTGTAGAGGGTCAAAATGCTTATCAAACCAATGTTCCTAAGGTATTTGCTGCAGGCGATATGCGCCGCGGACAATCCTTAGTAGTTTGGGCGATTCGAGAGGGTCGCCAATGCGCTCAAGCAGTGGACCAGTATTTAATGGGGTCATCTGTTTTACCTCGATAATAAGGGGATATGAACAGTCGTCATTTACCCTCTTTCGATGAAGTAAAAAAAGCCGCTGACGAAGTCATCGTTGCAATTAAGGGCGTCGACTTTTCTTATGCTCCTGGTGAGCGTCAAATTTTGTCGGGACTCAATATGGAGTTTCGTCGCGGACAAGTCGTTGCAGTGATGGGGGGTTCTGGTTGCGGCAAGACGACTATTTTGCGTTTAATTGGTGGCCAATTCTCTGCTCAATCTGGTCAGGTCTTATTTGAGGGCCATGATATTGGCAAGATGAATTCAGATGAGCTCATGGTCGCTCGTCGTCGAATGGGAATGTTATTTCAGTTTGGCGCATTGTTTACAGACCTCAGCGTTTTTGAGAATGTGGCTTTTCCTCTGCGAGAACATACCAACTTGAGTGAAGCGTTATTGCGCTCCTTAGTCCTCATGAAACTGAATGCAGTTGGTTTACGCGGTGCTCGTGATTTGATGCCCTCACAAATTTCTGGCGGCATGGCAAGACGTGTTGCACTTGCTAGAGCAATTGCATTAGACCCCCCGCTGATCATGTACGACGAGCCATTCGCTGGTTTAGATCCAATATCTCTTGGTATTACTGCGCGATTAATACGCGATTTAAATAATGCGCTTGGTGCAACCAGCTTACTAGTGACCCATGATGTTGAAGAAACATTTGAAATCGCCGACTATGTGTACTTTATTGCTAATGGTCGTATTGGGGCTGAAGGCACGCCTGAAGAGCTTAGCCGTTCTGAGGATCCTTTTGTAAGACAGTTTTTAGATGCTGCGCCAGACGGCCCTGTGCCATTTCATTATCCTGGCCAAAGCCTAGCAGACGATTTTGGGGTGCGAGCTTGATGTCAGTTTTGTCTATAGCGATTGACCTCTTAGGTGACTTAGGTTTTTTTGTTCGCCGTAATATCAGTAACCTCGGGCATGCTGCGCGTTTATTTTGCGCCGTTATTTTGCGTTCAGGATTTCTGCTGAAAAGACCTCGTTTAGTAGTAGATCAAATTTTATTTGTTGGTAACCATTCCTTTGTCATCATTGCAGTCTCTGGATTATTTGTTGGTTTTGTTTTGGGCTTGCAGGGCTACTACACCTTAAATCGTTATGGCTCTGAGCAGGCTTTGGGTTTATTAGTGGCCTTGTCATTGACTCGTGAGCTAGGTCCTGTGATTACTGCTTTATTGTTTGCAGGTCGCGCAGGAACGTCTTTGACCGCGGAGATTGGGTTAATGAAGGCTGGAGAGCAGTTAAGTGCGATGGAGATGATGGCAGTTGATCCGTTAGCGCGTGTTATTTCCCCTAGACTGTGGGCTGGGATTATTTCTATGCCAATCCTAGCAACGATTTTTACTGCGGTTGGTGTGATGGGCGGTTACTTTGTTGGCGTGCCCTTAATTGGCGTTGATTCTGGAGCATTTTGGTCACAAATGCAGGGTGGAGTAGACCTCTTTGCTGATATTGGAAACGGTCTCATTAAAAGCATTGTTTTTGGTGTGGCGGTAACATTTATCGCCCTTTATCAAGGGTATGAAGCTCGGCCAACACCAGAGGGTGTTTCTCAAGCAACAACCCGTACGGTCGTGATTTCATCTTTGGCAGTTTTGGCATTGGATTTCTTGCTCACCGCAATGATGTTCTCAAATTAGAAAGAATAAACTGAGGTTCTTATGAGAAAAAGTGCAATTGATGTTTGGGTCGGGCTATTCGTTGCCATTGGTTTGCTGGCCGCGTTCTTCTTGGCGTTAAAAGTGGGCAATATGAATGCCGTTTCTTTTGCCCCAACTTATAAAATTTCTGCCCGATTTGATAATATTGGAGGTCTAAAACCGCGCGCTCCAGTCAAGAGTGCTGGGGTGGTGGTTGGCCGCATTGCCAACATTTCCTTTGATGACAAAACGTATCAAGCCACAGTTGTAATGACTATAGAGAATTCTTATAAGTTTCCAAAAGACTCTGCAGCCAAAATTTTGACCTCTGGTTTATTGGGTGAGCAGTACGTTGGCTTAGAGGCTGGCGGTTCTGATGATATGTTGGCTGATGGCGGAAGGCTTAGTCAAACTCAATCTGCTGTGGTATTAGAAAATTTAATCAGTCAGTTTCTATACAACAAAGCTGCTGATAGCGGGCAAGACAAAGGCACGGCAAAGTGATTTTGTGGGCGAGCAGATTTAAGCGCTTGGTGTTGTTGAGTATGGCCTGCTTATTTGTAGGTTGTGCCTCTATTCCTGCTGGAGTGGAGCCTTCACCCCGGGATCCTTGGGAGCCATTTAACCGTTCAGTATTTGAATTTAATGAAGGTTTAGATAAATATCTTCTTAAGCCAGTAGTTGCAGCTTATCGATTTATCTTGCCAGAGATTGTTCGGGAAGGAATCTATAACTTTTTTAGTAATTACAGTGATATTTACACTGCCCTGCAAAACTTATTACAGGGCAAGCCCGATTTAGCGTTTAATGATTTGATGCGCGTTGCTGTCAACACGATCTTTGGACTTGGCGGTCTCATGGATCTTGCAACACCAGGTGGACTTCCAAAGCATAAAGAGGATTGGGGTCAAACATTTGGAGTATGGGGATTGCCTTCGGGTCCTTATGTAGTGCTGCCATTTTTTGGTCCGAGCACTATTCGAGACACTTTTGGTACTGCGGCAGATTTGGAGACAGATTACTTATTTAAGTACATCCCGGATGTCGGGTTACGAAATAGCATCACGGGACTGCGTGTCATTAATGCTCGTAACACTTTTTACGAAGCGGGCGATTTATTGGATGGCGCTGCCCTTGATAAATATAGCTTCATCCGAGATGCCTATCTTCAGCGCCGTGAGTATCAGATTAATGAGGGCCGCAATGATGAGGAGCCACTCATGCCGCCTTATGAAAACCCTTACGAATAAGTAATATTGCTTAAGGGGCTAAAATTAGCCCTAGTTTATTTAGAGTTGATGGGACCAAAGCACATGAAAAGCAATAAAACAATCTCAAGATGGCTTGCTACAGTCTTATGCCTCGTATCTGGGGTGGTTTTAGCCCAAGTACCTGATCAAAATACCCCTCCTGATGTATTGATCAAGATAGTGGTGTCAGACGTGATGGCTTCGGTTAAGGCTGATCCCGATATACAAAAAGGCAACATCCCTAAGGTGATGGAGTTGGTAGAAAAGAAAATTGTTCCATTTACTGATATGCGCCGTACTACTGAGATGGCAATGGGCCCTAATTGGAAAAAAGCAACTCCAGAACAGCAAGCTATTCTTACAACAGAATTTAAAACCCTATTAATGCGGACCTATTCAGGGGCCTTGAGTCAGCTGCGCGATCAGACTGTTCAATTTAAGGCGTTAAGAGCGGCTCCTGACGATAAAGAGGTGGTGGTGAGAACGGTCGTAGTAGGTCGCGGTGATCCAATCTCCTTAGATTACCGCCTGGAAAAAAGCGCTACCGGCTGGAAGGTCTATGACATGAATATTATGGGCGCTTGGTTGGTCGAAGCATACCGCAATCAATTTACAAATCAGATTGGTCAGAATGGTATTGATGGTTTGGTGAAATTTTTACAAGATCGTAACAAGCAATTAGCTACTACTAAGTAAGCTAATTCAGATAGAAATTAAAATAATGCCGTTTTGCTTACCCCAGGAAGTGACGCAAGAAAATGTCATGCATCTTCAACAAGAGGGTTTATCCAATCTTGCCGAATTGAGAAGAGTCGATTGTTCTGCTCTAAAAGATTTTGATTCAACTGTGCTTACTGTTTTATTGGCATGGCAAAAAACATTGCAAGCCAATGGCCAATCACTCGTTGTCGAGCATCCCCCTGAAAAATTAAAAGTATTGGCCAATGTATATGGTGTATCTGCTTTGCTAGGCTTGTAACAGCATGCATTCAGCCATATCGATTAAAAATATAACTAAAAATTATGGGGCACTCAAGGCGCTAGATAATGTTTCTTTAGCGATTGAGCCGGGCGAATTTTTTGGCTTACTTGGCCCCAATGGGGCAGGAAAGACCACCTTGATTTCTATTTTGGCTGGCTTAGTCAGGCCTGACCAAGGGCATGCTGCCATTATGGGTGCAGATGTGCAAAGGAATTTTCGGGATGCAAGGCGAATGCTGGGAGTTGTTCCCCAAGAATTAGTTTTCGACCCCTTCTTTACGGTGCGTGAGACTTTACGCTTTCAGTCAGGCTATTTTGGTATTCGCAATAACGATGCTTGGATTGATGAAATTATCGCTAATCTTGATCTTGCCAATAAGGCCGATAGTAATATGCGTTCTTTATCAGGTGGCATGAAGCGTCGAGTATTAGTGGCTCAGGCATTAGTACATAGACCGCCAGTGATTATTTTAGATGAGCCAACTGCTGGTGTTGATGTCGAGCTGCGTCAATCTCTATGGCAATTTATTAGCAGGCTAAATCAAGATGGTCATACGATTGTTTTAACTACACACTATCTAGAAGAAGCTGAAGCTCTATGTGAACGAATCGCCATGCTCAAGCAAGGAGAGATCGTTGCTCTTGATACCACTGCCAATTTGTTAACTCGCTATGGCTCAGTTAAAAAAGACGGCGAAGGCAAGACAGATTTAGAGGATGTCTTTGTCAATATTATGTCTGGGGGTGTTCTATGAAAACTGCCCTGAATAAGCCTGTATTGGAATACGGTAGCGGCTTTCCAACGTTATTGCGTAAAGAGATCATGCGTTTTTATAAGGTTGCCTTTCAGACGGTAGCCGCACCCGTACTCACCGCAATCCTATACCTGATGATTTTTGGTCATGTGCTAGAAGGTAAAGAAATTTATGGACGTTTAAGTTATACCGCTTTTTTAATTCCGGGCCTGGTGATGATGACGGTGCTGCAAAATGCATTTTCAAATACTTCCTCATCTTTGATTCAATCGAAGGTAACTGGCAATTTAGTGTTTGTATTGCTTGCCCCATTAAGTCACTTTGAGTTTTATGCAGCATATATTTTGGCTGCCGTATTTCGTGGCATTGTGGTGGGCCTCGGCGTTTTATGCATTACTGCTTGGTATGGTTTGCCAAGCATTGAATACCCCTTATGGATTTTGACTTTTGCATTTTTGGGCGCTGCAATTCTAGGAAGCTTGGGTCTGATTGCCGGTATTTGGTCGGATAAATATGATCAGTTAGCTGCTTTTCAGAACTTCTTTATCATGCCGGCCACCATGCTCTCAGGCGTTTTTTATTCCATTCACTCTCTTCCGCCAGCCTGGCAAGTGGTGTCGCATTTCAATCCATTTTTCTACATGATTGATGGATTTCGGTATGGCTTTTTTGGGGTCTCAGACATTTCCCCTTGGACCAGCTTCGCGATTGTGAGCGCTTTCTTTGTGGTAGTTTCAGTGATTGCTTTACGTATGCTTCAAAAGGGCTATAAGCTCAGACATTAAAGGAGAAAAAGATGTTTCCAACCCCCGAGCAAATTGAGGGCTATATCAAACAGGGAATTGACTGCACTCATCTCAAAGTAGAGGGCGATGGACAACATTTTTTTGCAACCATTGTGAGCCCTCAGTTTGAAGGTAAACGTTTAATACAGCGTCATCAATTAGTGTATGCAGCGATGGGGGATCGAATGAAAGCTGAAGTTCATGCTTTGTCGATCAAGGCCTTTACTCCTCAAGAGTTTGCGCAGAATTCAGCTGCATGACATTGCTATAGTGCTTAAATAAACCCCAAAAGTTTTTATTGGAATCGTTTCATGGATAAATTAAGAATGGTTGGCGGCACACCACTCAAAGGTGAGGTGACAATCGCTGGCGCTAAAAATGCTGCACTCCCAATTCTTTGCGCCTGTCTTTTAACGGATCAGCCAATCATTTTGCGTAATGTCCCTGACTTGCAAGATGTGCGTACCATGCTTAAGCTTTTGCAAGAAATTGGCGTGACTGTGAGCTTTCCTGATGCAGGTGATCGTAGCCATCTAGTCTTGAATGCCTCCGTGATCAAGAGTTCAGAGGCAACCTATGAGATGGTCAAAACCATGCGTGCTTCCATCCTAGTATTGGGCCCACTTCTAGCCAGAATGCATAGCGCAAAAGTATCTTTGCCTGGCGGTTGTGCTATAGGTGCACGCCCAGTGGATCAGCATATTAAGGGCTTAAAGGCGATGGGGGCTGCGATCAAGATCAAGAGCGGATATATACAAGCAGAGATTAAGCCACCACTTGAGCGCTTAAAGGGCGCATCCATTTTGACTGACATGATTACGGTGACTGGGACAGAAAACTTATTGATGGCGGCAACTCTGGCAACGGGAACCACTGTTTTGGAGAATGCTGCACGCGAACCAGAAGTGGGTGACTTAGCTGAGTTATTAGTCAAGATGGGAGCAAAGATTTCTGGAATAGGTAGCGACAAATTAATCATTGAGGGCGTAGAAAAACTTCATGGTGCGGAACATACGGTCATCCCTGATCGCATTGAGGCAGGAACTTTTTTATGTGCCGTTGCAGCTGCAGGAGGCGAAGTGTTGGTAAAAAACTGCCGTCCGAATACTTTAGATGCAGTACTTGTGAAGCTAAAGGACGCAGGCTTAACAATGGAAGTAGGCCCAGACTGGATTAAGGCTTCGATGAAGGGTAGACCTAAAGCAGTGAGCTTTCGGACCTCTGAATACCCTGCCTTTCCGACTGATATGCAAGCTCAGTTAATGGCTGTGAATGCCATTGCCAGTGGTAGCTCTACCATTACTGAAACTATTTTCGAGAATCGTTTTATGCATGTTCAAGAACTCAATCGCTTGGGTGCTGATATTGCGATTGAGGGAAATACTGCAATAGTGCAGGGTGAAGAAAAACTCTCCGGGGCAATTGTGATGGCCACTGATTTGCGAGCTTCTGCTAGTTTAGTGATTGCTGGTTTAGCAGCCCAAGGCGAAACTCAGGTAGATCGGATTTACCACTTAGACCGTGGTTATGACCGTATGGAGCAAAAGTTGACCCGCTTGGGGGCCAATATTCAGCGCATTAAGTAAGCCTAGTGGATAATTAGTCCATGAAATTGACTCTAGCCCTATCCAAAGGGCGCATCTTTGAAGAAACCGCACAGATCTTATCTAAGGTCGGTATTGTGCCGCTTGAAGATCCTGAAAAGTCCCGCAAACTCATTATTGATACCTCTAACCCTGATATTCGTTTAATTATTGTGCGCGCATCTGATGTACCAACCTATGTGCAATTTGGTGGCGCAGACTTTGGGGTCGCAGGTTTAGATGTGCTGATGGAAAAAGGTACGGCTGGGCTATATGTCCCTTTTGATTTAGATATCGCTAAATGCCGTATGTCGGTTGCAGTACGAGAGGGATTTGATTATGCTGCTGCCGTTAAGCAAGGCTCGCGTTTGAAGGTAGCAACAAAGTATGTCAACTGCGCAAGAGAGCATTTTGCGAATAAGGGTGTGCATATTGATACGATTCAACTATATGGGTCAATGGAATTGGCGCCATTAGTTGGTTTAGCTGATGCAATTGTGGATTTAGTATCCACAGGCAATACCTTACGTGCCAATGGTTTGGTAGAAGTTGAACCAATTGCTGACATTAGTGCACGTTTGGTGGTTAACCAAGCTTCCTATAAACGTAAGCGCGCGCAACTTCAGCCTATTTTTGACTTGCTCAAGTAAGCTCGAATTACATGTCTTCCTCTCCTATCAAAGTCAAGCGTCTAAATAGCCTGGAGATAGGCTTTAAAGAGACTTTATTGTCGAGCCTTTCCTTGCCAATGGGCGATGATGAGGCGATTGACGCTTCAGTGCTGAAGATTCTAGCGGCAGTGAAGTCCAAAGGGGATGAAGCAATTCTGGGCTTTACTAAACAGTTTGATCGTTTGAATGTTGCTAGCGTGTCTGAACTAGAAATTTCTCGTAAAGACTTAGAGCAGGCTTATCAAGCTTTACCCGCAGAACAAAAAAATGCCTTAGATACTGCAGCACAAAGAGTGGGCGCTTATCACGAGAGACAAAAGATTGAGGCGGGCTGCCACTCTTGGGATTATGAAGAGTCTGATGGCACCCGACTTGGCCAAAAAGTAACAGCCTTAGATCGTGTTGGTATTTATGTTCCAGGCGGCAAGGCTGCATATCCATCATCAGTCCTGATGAATGCGATTCCCGCGAAAGTGGCTGGAGTAGGTGAAATCATCATGGTGGTACCTACGCCGGATGGCGCTCGTAACCCACTAGTATTGGCTGCTGCTTATCTAGCGGGCGTTGATCGTGTGTTCACGATTGGTGGTGCACAGGCTGTTGCTGCTTTAGCCTACGGAACCCAGACCATTCCTTCTGTAGACAAGATTGTCGGCCCTGGAAATGCCTATGTGGCTGCAGCTAAACGAAGAGTATTTGGGATTGTTGGTATCGATATGATTGCTGGCCCATCAGAAATTTTGGTCTTGTGTGACGGCTCTAGTAATCCAGATTGGATTGCAATGGATCTATTTTCCCAAGCGGAGCATGATGAGCAAGCCCAATCAATTTTGCTATGTCCGGATGCCGCATTTATTGAAAAAGTGCAAGCTAGTATCGATAGGATGCTCCCTGAAATGCCAAGAGCCCAAGTCATTGCAGCTTCTTTATCGAATCGTGCTTTATTGATACAAGTTAAAGACATGACTGAAGCTTGCGAAATCGCAAATGCCATCGCTGCTGAGCATTTAGAAATTTGCGCAGCTGAACCGCGCAAATGGGCAGAGCAGATACGTCATGCAGGAGCTATTTTTATGGGCAACTACACCAGTGAATCGCTTGGCGATTATTGTGCTGGGCCCAATCACGTATTGCCAACGGCTCGCACAGCACGATTCTCTTCGCCCTTAGGCGTTTATGACTTCATTAAGCGCTCGAGCATGATTGAGGTGAGTGAAGCTGGTGCGCAAACTCTAGGTACAGTTGCTAGTACTCTCGCTCATGGTGAGGGTTTGCAGGCTCACGCTCGTGCCGCTGAGATGCGACTCAAAAAATAAATAAATTAAAGAGCATAAAAAACCTACGACAGAATTTCTTGTAAAGCGCTCACTAACTCAGCGCTTTGCTCATTAGTACCAATCGTAATGCGCAAAAATTCTTCGATACGTGGTGACTTAAAGTGGCGCACGATAATGCCACGATCGCGTAACGCTTGATATAGCTTAGCTCCAGCGTGCTTAGGATGGCGAGTAAATATAAAGTTTGCAGTAGATGGTAGCGTCTCAAAACCCAATGCGCTCAATTGAGAGACTAGTTTTTCTCGGGTTTGAATAACTTTGGTAGATGTTGCTTCTAAATGCGCTTGATCTTCGATTGCCGCGATAGCCCCTGCTTGTGCTAAGCGACCCAAGGGATAAGAGTTAAAGCTATTTTTGATGCGCTCTAGGCCTTCAATGAGTGTCGGGTGACCTACTGCAAATCCAACCCGTAGTCCTGCGAGCGCTCGTGATTTAGATAGTGTGTGCACTACCAATAAATTTTCAGGGCAGTGAGCGCCTTGTAATAGAGGAATGCAAGATTCGGTTCCATAGTCTACATAGGCCTCATCAACTATAAGGACGGAGTCAGAATTGCGAGCAAGTAATTTTTGAATTTCTGCACGAGCAATTGATCTACCTGTTGGCGCATTCGGATTGGGAAAAATAATTCCGCCGTTAGGAGTTTTGTAATGAGTGAGATCGATTTCAAAATCTGGTCCAAGTGCAATAGTTTGGTAATCAATACCAAAGAGTTTGCAGTAGACCGGATAAAAGCTATAAGTGATGTCTGGAAAATACACAGGGCTACTTTGCTTGAGAAGGCCAGCAAACACATGAGCCAATACTTCATCAGAGCCATTGCCTAAAAATATTTGGTTTGGATTTAAGCCATGTAACTTAGCAATTGCCTTTTTAAGTGCAACTCCTTCAGGATCTGGGTATAGACGCAAATCGTCATTATTTTGGCTGCTAATCGCTTCAAGAGCTTTGGGGGAGGGCCCATAAGGGCTTTCATTCGTATTGAGCTTCACTAGCCGCTGCATTTGCGGCTGCTCCCCTGGAACATAAGGGGTTAAAGTTTGAACGATGGGGCTCCAAAAACGGCTCATGGGGGTACTCAGGTCAGTATTCAGAATGAAAGTAAGGCAATTTCTACATTTATAAGTCTGCTAGGAATGATATTATGAGGCTTCAATCAACACTTCGCCTCGCGGCGCAATGAAGCATGCGGCAAGCCGACGTTACCCGAAATACTTCGGAAACCAAAATTCAAATTGCCATTAACTTGGATGGTACTGGCAAGGCTGAATTAGCCTCCGGGGTTCCTTTTCTAGACCATATGCTAGATCAGATTGCTCGTCATGGCATGATTGATCTTAAGGTTGTAGCTCAGGGCGATACCCATATTGATGATCACCACACCGTTGAGGATGTTGGCATTACCCTAGGTCAAGCTTTTGCGCAGGCGGTGGGTGATAAGGCTGGTATTACTCGCTATGGACATTCTTATGTTCCTTTGGATGAAACCCTATCTCGTGTGGTGATTGATTTTTCAGGCCGCCCTGGTTTGGAATTTAATGTGCCCTTTACACGTTCTCGTGTGGGTGATTTTGACGTAGACCTTAGCATTGAGTTTTTCCGGGGTTTCGTCAATCATGCAGGCGTGACTTTGCATATCGATAATTTGCGCGGCATTAACGCGCACCATCAGATTGAAACCGTGTTCAAGGCATTTGGCCGCGCTCTGCGTATGGCTCTTGCTATTGACCCACGAGCATCTGGTGTTGTTCCATCAACAAAAGGCAGTCTCTAATCTAGATACTCCTTGGTTGCCCAGTAGACAACAGCAGACAATAGGCTAACTTTGGCGCAAACAATTGCGATCGTCGATTACGGAATGGGCAATCTGCGTTCTGTTTATCAGGCCTTTCATCATGTAGCACCTGATGACAATGTCCTGATAGCACATACGCCTGAAGAAATTCGATCAGCAACCCGCGTGGTCCTGCCTGGTCAAGGCGCTATGCCCGATTGCATGAAACATCTCGAGGAGTCTGGTCTATTAGAAGCATTATTAGAGGCATCTAAAAGTAAGCCTTTATTAGGAGTTTGTGTTGGCGAACAAATGCTTTTTGATAAAAGTGCTGAAGTACGCCCCAATCAAGGGCATTGGACTTCATGTTTGGGACTCATTCCGGGTGAGGTGAGGCGCTTTGACCTAGAGGGCAAAAAACAAGCAGATGGATCGGCCTTTAAAGTTCCTCATATGGGTTGGAACCAGGTTCGCCAGGATTGTAAGCACCCACTTTGGGTAGGTATTCCAGACTTCAGCAGCTTTTACTTTGTCCATAGCTACTATGTTGTACCGCAGCGCAAAGAAGATTCTGCCGGTTCTACGGAATATGGAGATTGGTTTACATCTGCAGTGGCGCGAGATAATATTTTTGCTACACAATTTCATCCAGAAAAAAGTGCAGAATACGGATTAAAGCTTTATCAAAATTTTGTTTCTTGGCAACCTTAATTATTTTCTAAC